>ENA-OWOU01000023-OWOU01000023.1-gut-metagenome-genome-assembly--contig:-NODE-23-length-126154-cov-10.229288_pt1 | contig 126154 bp, 118 predicted proteins | sample MGYA00248248_ERZ651801 | MGnify/ENA primary metagenome ERZ651801 (study PRJEB26908, sample SAMEA4031710) | gut metagenome | biome: gut; feature: normal infant; material: stool | place: China | collected... | reverse complement strand
GATTATTGCACATTTTTTTTCATTTGTCAATTTATGAAAAATCCCTGATATTCCTTGATTTATCAGCAAAATGACAATATTGGATTTTATTTCGACACGGTATGACAAATTTTTAACATGTATTTTTCTCTTTTGTAAAAAATGCATATTTATACTTGTGCAAAAATACATGATTTACCCTTTTTTTTACCTTTATTTTTAAATTCTTCACAATTTTTTTCAATCGGTTGCGCATCCATATTTTCCATAGATCATTAGAAAATCCTTCTTATCGCCAGAATTTCGCGGTAGGTGACAGGCGACGTGTACTTGATGCCGGTACTTGGAGAACTTGCATGAAGCAGCGTATTATTTCCTGCATAAATTCCCACATGTCCGCTGTAACATACGATATCTCCAGGCTGTATCGCGTCTAAGCTGACACCATATCCAACACTGCGCAGTGCACTTGAAGAATGGGGCAGACTGATTCCAAACGCCTGATATACGCTCATCACAAATCCGGAACAGTCCGCTCCGTTTGTCAGGCTGCTGCCACCATAAACATAGGGATTTCCCACAAACTGAGCTGCATAGTTCACGACTGCCTGTCCATTGGAAACTGTTTGCGGTTTCGCTGTTGTATTACTGCCGAATGAACTGCTGCTTTGCCCCTGACTGCTTCCCTGTACTTTGTCATTTTTTTGTTGCGCCTGTTGCGCATTTTGTGTCTGCTGCCGTGCCATTGCTTTTGCTGCTTCTTCCTGTGTCTTTCTCGCTGCTTCCGCTGCCTTTCTCTCTTCCTCTTCGCGTGCTTTTCTTGCCGCTTCCGCCGCGGCTGCTGCCGCCTGGCGCTCCGCCTCCTCTCGCTCTAATCTCTCTTTCTCTTCCTCCTTCGACTCTGCCACGCGAAACTCCGTCCGGACCGTCACATAATCTCCCGAAACATATCCTAAGCCTTCCTCCGTCGACACACGGTACCACCCGTACTCATCCAGCGCATCATAGACGACCACATCCTCGCCCTCCGGCAGCATGGTAAGCACGGATGCCTCAGTTCCCGGTTCGGTACGCACAAACAACGTCGTAGTCGTTACCGTCGCATATCGTGTGCTGACACCCCGCGCCAGATCCTCATCCCCGACCTTTACATATTCCGCTTTCACATAAGCGTTTTCCACCGAACCTGAACTGACCAGATACCATTCCTCTCCTGCCTCATCCAAAACTGTTTCCAACACCGTTGCCGCACTGTTATTGTACAGCTTTCCGAGTGCCTCACTTTCCACGGAAGGTTCCGCGCGTAAATTCACATAATTTAACACGGATGCGATACCGATATCAGCATATTCAGATGTACTCTGCGGTGATTCACGTTCTTCGATGTCTGCTTGGTCATTCCCAGCAGCATCATTGTCTGTATTTTTTTCCTGTACTTCCAGTTTCATGCGTTCTTCATTCAGCGCACACAGATCCCATGCCACATCTTCATACACCACACTTCCATACCCTGCCGCATACACCACGCTGCCATGTCCTGCTGCAATCACTCCTGCCAGTAAAAATGCTACGATCTTGTTTCTTTTTTTCATTATGTAGAAATCCTCCATTTACAGATATTTACTTTTTGTTAAGTAAATATTACATATTTATTTCATTTTGACGTATCTGCATTGTAACAGAGGATGATGTGCGATTCTACAAGTAGATATTTCCAGTTTCTATGGCAGGGGTTATGTGGAAGGGTTCGGGTGTTAAAAAATAAAAACCACCTTTTGACACCCGAACCCTTTCACACAAAAACCCGCGCATCCAAAACGGTATGTTACGTTTTAGATGCGCGGGTTTCAGGTAATATATTAATTTATGTACATTTTATGCAAATGGATTCTCTGTCGGATATGGCAGGGATGCAGGCTGATTGTAGTTAATATCTTCCATCGGAACGCCAAGATATTTGAATACTTCAAACAGTGCTTTTCCGTAATGTCCGAATGCAACCGCTCCGTGATGCGGATAGTTTTTCTCGATCAGTACATGGCGGTAGAATCTTCCCATTTCAGGGATCGCAAATACACCGATGGAACCGAAGGAACGTGTTGCTACCGGAAGTACTTCGCCCTGTGCCACGTATGCGCGGATCTTATTGTCGGATGTAGACTGCAGACGGTAGAATGTGATATCGCCCGGTGCAATGTCTCCCTCTAAAGTACCGTTTGTCACTTCGACCGGAAGGCTTCTTGCCATGATCATCTGGTACTTCATCTCACAGCTTGCAAGTTTCTTAGAGCAGGTATTTCCACAGTGGAATCCCATGAATGTATCAGTATGTTTGTAATCAAATTTTCCTTTGATGGACTCTTCATACATATCTTTCGGTACAGAGTTGTTGATGTCAAGTAAAGTTACTGCATCCTGGCTCACGCAGGTTCCGATGAACTCACTCAGTGTTCCGTAGATATCAACCTCACAGGAAACCGGGATTCCGCGTCCGGTCAGACGGCTGTTTACATAGCATGGTACAAATCCAAACTGTGTCTGGAATGCAGGCCAGCATTTTCCGGCGATGGCTACATATTTGCGGTAACCTCTGTGCTCCTCTACCCAGTCGGTCAGTGTCAGCTCATACTGTGCAAGTTTTGCAAGAATCTCCGGTTTTTTATTTCCGGTGCCAAGCTCTTTTTCCATATCTGCAACAACTTCCGGGATACGCGCATCTCCTGCATGTTTGTTAAATGCCTCAAACAAATCCAGTTCAGAGTTCTCCTCGATCTCAACACCAAGGTTATATAACTGCTGGATCGGAGCATTACATGCAAGGAAGTTTAACGGTCTTGGTCCGAAAGAAATGATCTTTAACTCGGATAATCCAATAACAGTTCTTGCAATCGGCAGGAAATCATGGATCATATCTGCACAGTCTGCTGCGTCACCTACCGGATATTCCGGAATATATGCATGTACATTTCTTAATTTTAAGTTGTAGCTTGCATTTAACATACCACAGTATGCATCACCACGTCCCTGGATCAGGTTGTCCTGTGTCTCCTCCGCTGCTGCGACAAACATCTTCGGTCCCTCGAAATGTTTTGCAAGCAGTGTCTCGGAGATCTCCGGTCCAAAGTTGCCAAGATATACGCAGAGTGCGTTACATCCTGCTTTCTTGATGTCCTCTAATGCCTGTACCATGTGGATCTCGCTCTCCACGATACAGATCGGGCACTCATAGATATCTGCTGCACCGTATTTATCTGTGTAGGCCTTTACCAATGCCTCTCTTCTGTTTACAGATAATGACTCCGGGAAGCAGTCACGGCTGACTGCCACGATACCAACTTTTACTTCTGGAATGTTATTCATTTTGTTTTCCTCCGCTTTCTTTTTTTCTGTACATACTTCATTTTTTCTATAAAAATTTATTCTCTGACATTTAAATTTTTGCCGATGAGTCCGATATGACTTCCCTCCGGCAGCCCGCCCTCGGCATGACCGATCAGCCATTTATTCTTTGCTGTAAGAAGTGCATCCTCCCCGCCGGCGTGTGCCTCATCCAACGGATAATTGGTGCCCTTCGGCAGAATGACTGCCACCTGGAATCCTGCATCGTCCACATGACATGGTGCATAATGCAGTGTGGTCGCATACACCTCCACGGCTGTTCCTGCCGGGATGCGGAATGCTTCCATTTTCGATGTCTCATAGGTAAAATCATCGGTCACATCTGCCTCTGAACCTAATATTAAGACCGCATCGGTTGCCGCAAGATTGATCTCTGAGCTGCGGTGATATTCCACTGCATTTAAAAGCACATTGTGTCCATTACAGTATCCGATCTGAATCGGCAGTTCTCCGTAAAAGACTTTCTCAATCTCCTTTGCCACCGGCAATGCCTCTAATTCTGCGATCGACGGCTCGTAAACTACATCAGATGGAACCGGCGTCTTTTTCATTGCCTCCGTCAATGCTGAAAAATCAATATTCCGGATTACTTTCCCATATTTGCGGAAACGCGTATCCGTAACTTCATAAATCTGCATGCTCTATTCCCTCTTTTCTTATCTTCTATCTCATTTGCCCTGCAGGTTTTCTTTCCTGCATAAGCAAATTTTTTCTGGTATCCGGCTGTTACTATTCAAAACAGTCAGGAACAATACCCTTTCCTGTCCGTCAGATGATCTTGTCAAACAGATCTTTGCATGCCGGATAAATATTTTTAAACTGCTGGTAGCGTGCCTCATATTTTGCAGCAAGTTCAGGATCCGGCTCCACCGTATCGACCACTTTTACGATTGCGGCTGCTGCAGATTCCACATCTTTGTACTCACCACATGCAACGGCTGCAAGCATTGCGCCTCCTAAAGATGGTCCCTCTTCTGTCTCAAGCACATCTACTTTGATATTTAATACATTTGCAATGATCTTTTTCCAGAGAGGACTCTTTGCCCCACCTCCGCAGATCTTAGTGCGCTCGATCGGAATACCAAGTGTTTTTGCAACTTCAAAGGAATCACGCAGTGCAAATGCAACACCTTCTAACACTGCCTGGGTCATATCCGCTCTTGTCGTATCCATCGTCATGCCAATAAAAGTGGCCCTCGCATTCGGGTTATTGTACGGGGAACGCTCCCCCATCAGATACGGCAGATAGTATACATGGTTTTCGCCAAGTTTTGTGATCGCTTCCTGCTCTTTTTTGTAATCTTTGGTTCCGATGATCTCATCCATCCACCATTTGTTACAGGACGCTGCGGATAACATACATCCCATCAGATGATAAGCTCCATTTGCATCACAGAATGCATGTAGTGCATTGTGCTTATCCACACCAAATTTTGCAGAAGAAATAAAGATCGTTCCACTTGTTCCAAGTGAAATGTTGCATTTTCCATCTCCGACAGTTCCGGTTGCAACTGCAGCTGCTGCATTATCTCCCGCACCGGCTGCCACCTTCACATTCTCAGATAAGCCCAGTTCTTTTGCAATCTCCGGTAAGACCGTACCGACACATTCATAGCTCTCATATAACTTCGGCAGCATGTCGGTCGTAATACCGCAGATTTCACACATTTCTTTCGACCAGCATCGGTTCTTCACATCCAAAAGCAGCATACCGGACGCATCCGAAACATCCGTACAGTGCTCTCCGGTCAGCTTATATGCAAGATAATCTTTTGGCAGCATGATCTTTTTGATCCTTGCAAAATTCTCCGGCTCTTTGTTTTTTACCCAGAGAATCTTTGGTGCGGTAAAACCGGTAAATGAAATATTTGCCGTATATTCTGACAATGTTTCTTTGCCGATCTCATTATTTAAGTAATCGCACTCCTCTGTTGTCCTGCCATCATTCCACAGTATCGCCGGTCTTATCACCTCATCCTTGTCATCAAGAATTACCAGTCCATGCATCTGACCGCCAAAACTGATTCCGGCAACTTCTTCTTTCGGAAAACCTTCCAAAAGTTCTTTTAACCCCTGCATCGTCTCTTTGTACCAGTCTTCCGGTTTCTGTTCCGACCAGCCCGGATTCGGGAAATAAAGAGGATACTCTCTTGATACAATATTTTTTACATTTCCGGCTGCATCCATTAAAAGCAGCTTCACGGAAGATGTTCCAAGATCAATTCCTATGTACAACATACCGCTCTCCTTTTTACAAATCACTTCATTGTGTGCTCGTGCACGTTTTATTTATCATACATCCGGGATGACCATTTTGCAATATACTTTTTGTACATTTTTTCATATTTATTTTTGTTTACATTTACTTATACGTTCATTTTTCACATTATTTCAGGCATCTGCACTTCCATCCGATTCGTAGAACACTTCTTTTTCCTGTTCCCATCTATGTGCACATGCACACAAGTTGACAATGTATTGTTTTTTATGTTATCTTTATTTGTATGAATGATGTTGGCATCAAAGTGAATCAATTGAAATAAAAAGGGGTTTTTCTATGGCTACCATGAAGGAAATTGCAGAGCTTTCCGGTGTTTCACGCGGCACTGTGGACCGTGTGTTAAATCACCGCGGCATTGTCAACGCCGAGACAGAACGGAAAGTTTTAGAAATTGCAAAGCTTTTAGACTATCAGCCAAACAAGGCTGGTATTGCGCTTGCAGCGCAAAAGAAAAAATTAAAAATCGGTGTCCTGCTTTTCGGCGCAGAAAATCCGTTTTTTGATGAGGTCATGGACGGTCTTCGCCAAAAACTTGAAGAACTGTCCATTTACGGATGTACCGTGATTGAACGCCGTATTTCTTTTGATTTACAAAGTCAGCTTCAGACGATCGATGAACTGCTAAAAGAAGAGATCCATGGACTGATCCTCTCTCCCTACAATGATCCTGCCATACAGGAAAAGATAGATTTGCTCTGGGAAAACGGCATCCCCTGCATTACGATAAACACCGACATGCCTGATTCGAAACGGATTGCCTATGTCGGCAGCGACTACCACAAATGCGGGCAGACCGCCGCAGGGTTATTGCATCTGTTTTCCGGAGATTATGCAAGTGTCGGTATCGTGACCGGCTCTCACAATGTTCTCTGCCACGAAGAACGTATCAGCGGTTTTACCTCCCATCTTCATACAAAGCATCCAAATATCCGCATTGTGGATGTCGTGGAAAATGGCGATGATGATTATAAGAGTTACGAAGTAGTTTCTGACCTCTTAGACCGCCACCCGGATCTGTCTGCACTTTATTTTACAGCAGCCGGCGTCTATGGTGGATGCCGTGCAGTTTTAAACGCATCCCTGCAGCGTCCTCTTAAGATCATTACATTTGATGCTGTTCTATCGACCTGTGAAATGATACGAAACGGCGTAATCTCTGCCACAATCTGCCAACAGCCGGATGAGCAGGGTGCACGCTCCCTCTCCCTTTTGGTAGATTATCTGCTGACCGGAAAACTGCCGGAAAACCGCTGCATTTACATGGATCTAAGCATTAAAATAGCGGAGAATCTTTAAGAGATGTGCTTCTTTCCTTTTTTGCACTCCGGTAGAGCAGAATCGCACTGATCACATCCGCCACAAAAAAGAAATGCTGTCTGCGAAAAAACAAATTCACCGGATTCCTGATTTTTCAGGAATCGGCGTTTCTTTTATCCCGGCAGTTTCCGGTACCATTCGCTGTCTTTCTAAATACGAATGATAAACCATACGTTGAACCTGATATCATCGTTATTTGTAACAAGTCTAAGTTGAATGACCACAGATGCAACAGTGCATCGGACTGAATCATCGAGATTGCATCCCCAGCAGATCAATACAATTTTGATGACGATATACAGGTATGTATTTACGATAATCTTACAATCAACATTACAGAGCTGTTAAGATAAATCTGACTCTATTTATGCCTCTTCTTTTTCTTTTTATTTTGCTCATTTACCATTTCATCTATGCAAACCAAAATATACTGTCGCCATTTATTTACATTTTTAAAGTATCGCATTTTGTTTTTTATAGTAACAAAATAATACACTAGTAACACACTATAAATCAGGAATAATACCCACCTAGCCGGCATTCCTATTTCTGATAGCATAGTAACGCATAGAGTTATTACTGCTACCATCAATGCCAACATTGTAATTGCAAACGACATTACAGCTATATAATCATCCTCTAATGCCTCTGCCTTAAGTTTTAAAAGCATATCCTTATCCTCTTTTATTGGGTAAAGATGTTTTTTTACATACTTAATTTCATTCTCGTTCAAAACAAAATTTTCTTCAAGTCTATCGCACATCTTCTCAAAGCTATTTTTTTGAACTTTCTTCATATATTTTATCATTCCTTTCATGGCAACGCTATCATACTACAACATTCTTCAACGTGCAAACCCTCTATATTTTTCTCACACCATTCTCAACTGCCTATTCTTCTCCTCCACCAGTCATGCAATCCATGAACCTGCCGAAAAAAGCCTTTAAAACAAACAACTAATAAAGCCCTGCAAAAACGACTTTCTCCATATGAAATAGAAAAATACACAGTAATGTGTAACTCTCAAATAAAACATGCGGATAACATATATCACTACAATTAGTATAATATCATTGCCTGGCTATTACAAATATGTTAAAATCAACGTAATACTACAAGTTAAATATAAAAGAGAAATTTATATATTTATCTCAACAGACAACATTAACACAAGTTATACTATTATCGATACTATATTTGCAATGGCCTCTCGACAACATAATATGCTTACCCAGGCAGCTGGAGGACGTGCTCTCATCTGATCCGAGCCTTACGGAAAGGATGATTATTATGGTTTCATGGAATGACTTATTTACTTTTGTCATCATGTTGATGGCGATTCTGACTTACATAGATACCCACAGAAAACATAAGAAATAGCCGTCCTGCTCTCTGGTAAAGTTTAGGAACGGCTATCTCTTGATAACTTAGTATTAAATTCGCCGGGTCGGGTGAAGTGCACTCACCTTCCGGCTGCCTCGTTAAGTATATTATATGTCATATATATTTTTTTGTCAAACAGCCATCATCAAAATGTAAAGGAGGTATACACTATGCCATTTTCAAAAGAAAACACCTACACAACCGATTACATCTATTCTCTCCCGGAAGGACAGCGTGCAGAACTGATCGATGGTGTTATTTATGATATGGCACCACCAAACAGATTGCATCAGGAACTTGTTATGAATTTATCCGCAGAAATCCGTGAGTATATCAGTAAAAACTATGGATTTTGTAAGGTCTATCCTGCCCCATTCGCCGTTTTTCTGAATAAGGATGATAAAACATACGTTGAACCTGATATCAGCATTATTTGTGACAAGTCTAAGCTGGATGATCGTGGATATAATGGTGCACCGGACTGGATCATCGAGATTGCGTCTTCAGGTACGAAACGAATTGATTACGGTGTGAAGTTATTCAAATACCACTCTGCCGGTGTACGTGAATACTGGATCGTAAATCCACTGACCAGGACAGTAAATGTTTATGATTTAGAAAAAGAAGAACTGACAGATCTGTACAGTTTTGATGACGATATACAGGTATGTATTTACGATGATCTGACGATCAACATTACAGAGCTGTTAAAGCAATAGAATACACGCTCTGCGAACATTCTATTGTCATGAATAAATCAGGACTTCCTTCAATGGTGGTCCTTATTTTATATCAGTATGACATAAAATATGTCACGAAATGCAACACAAAATTTAAAAAGTGCCGTAAATACGGCACTTTACGAGTGGACCTGACGGGAGTCGAACCCGTGTCCAAAAACCAATCCCCTGTCCTTCTACGAGCGTATCCTATGTTTTAACATTCCCTCTGCCAGACCTGCGTAGGCACAGTTCCGGTTTCAGTAGCTTCATCGTACGCCCGCAGGCTCAAAGCTTTGCCTGCGTCGTTTCTCACATAGTCGAAGCCTGGGTCCTAAAGTGTGAGTGCTCTAGGTCAGACTGCTGCCATTAGGCAGCGTATGCTAAATTATCTTCAGCGTTTAATTTTAATTTTGGAATTTGACGCATCCCGTGCGACTCGCTTCTCCAGCTTCATGATCCCTGTCGAAACCATTACAAGCCCATAAATATATATTTCAGATGCAGCCCTTTCATACACAAGATATCATTTCCTGTGAATCAAAAAGACCACATCATCCATTCTTTTTCCATAAATTTCTTTAGTACAGATTCTTTACTTTGAAATCCCGCTCCGCCTCACGCCGCATATCCTTCTTTGCAATATCCTGACGCTTATCATACTGCTTCTTACCTTTTGCAAGCGCAATATCAACTTTCACAAGACTTCCTTTAAAGTATACCTCAACCGGCACTAAAGTATAACCCTTTTCTGCGATTTTTCCGACCAGCTTGCGGATCTCTGACTTGTGCATCAGAAGCTTCTTCGGACGCAGCGGATCGCGGTTGAAGATATTTCCCTTTTCATAGGGACTGACGTGCATGCCATAAATAATGACTTCTCCGTTCTCGATACGGATAAACGCTTCCTTGATACTGCATTTTCCCATGCGCATGGATTTTACTTCCGTGCCATGCAGCTCAATGCCAGCTTCATAACGCTCCTCTAAGAAAAAGTCATGGTAGGCTTTTTTGTTGTTCGCAATCAGTTTTTTTTCTGTCTTTGCCATCATGCCCTTCCTTTCTTATCCAATATCCAGCCTGTATAGTATACCCCGAAATGCCGGGGAACGCAAGATGATTTTTTATTCTTCCTCATTCTCCCGCACCACACGAAAGTCGATTGTACGCAGTATCTTGTCAGTTCCTGTCACCATGACATGTACGCGCTGTCCTAGTTTATAGCGGATGTTCGTCACCTCGCCAACCAACTCATAAGTACTTTCATTATAATGGAAATAATCATCTACAAGTGTTGTCACATGTACGAGTCCCTCCACCGTATTCGGAAGTTCCACATAAAATCCCCATTCGGTCACGCCGGAGATCACACCCTCAAACACCTCACCGATACGCTCTGACATATATTCCACCTTTTTCAGCTTGTCGGTCTCACGCTCAGCCTCATCCGCGCGGCGCTCCATCTCGCTCGAATGTTTCGCAACTTCCGGCAGGATCTTGTCATAATGCTCTATTTTCTTTGCATTCATCCGTCCGCGCAGATTGTCCTTGATAATACGATGGATCTGCAGATCCGGGTATCTGCGGATCGGTGATGTAAAATGACAGTAATAAGGTGTTGCCAGTCCAAAATGACCGGTGCTCATGGTCGTATACTTTGCCTGCTTCATGGAACGCAGTGTCAGCCGGCTGATCAGTGCCTCCTCCGGCGTTCCATCGATCTTTTGCAGCAGCTTCTGCAGTTCTTTCGGATGCACTTCGTCCTGTCCGATATGGATAGAATAACCAAAATTATTGATAAATGTCGATAACTTCTTGATTTTTTCAGTATCCGGGTTGTCATGTGTACGGTATACAAACGGCAGTTCCTGCCAGAAATAATCCTGCGCTACCGTTTCATTGGCGATCAGCATGAAATCTTCGATGATCTTCGTTGCAACATTCCGCTCGTAAGGCTTAATCTCGACCGGTTTTCCCTTGTCATCGAGCACGATCTTCGTCTCCGGAAAATCAAAATCGATCGAGCCGCGCTTCATACGTTTTTTGCGCAGAATCGCAGCCAGTTCCTGCATCAGTTCAAACATCGGAACCAGTTCTTCATACTCTCTGATTTCATTTTCATCATGATCTTCAAGGATTTTTTTCACACTGGTATAACTCATGCGGCGGTCTACTTTGATCACGGACTCTGCAATCGTGTGATCGATCACATTTCCTTTTGTATCGATCGTCATCACACAGCTTAAGGTCAGACGGTTTTCGCCTGCATTTAAAGAACAGATCCCATTTGACAATTTATGCGGCAGCATCGGGATCACGCGGTCGACTAAATAAACAGATGTACCGCGGGATAATGCCTCCACATCCAGTGCGCTGTGCTCCTGCACATAGTTTGAAACATCCGCAATGTGCACGCCAAGCTTATAGTTATCTCCCTCTTTTGTCAATGTGATCGCATCGTCAAGATCCTTCGCATCCTCCCCGTCGATCGTGACCGTCTGCCAGTCCCTGAAATCCATGCGTCCCGCCATATCTGCGGTGCTGACATCGTTCGAGACATTTTCCACCTGATGCATGATCTTTTCTGAAAATTCTACCGGCAGGTCGTAAGCCTTTACGATAGACATAATGTCTGTCCCCGGATCATTGATATGACCAATGATCTCAACCACTTTCCCTTCCGGTTTTCTTCCCTCTTTGCCGTAGTCCGTGATCTCGACCACGACCTTATGTCCGCTGACAGCTCCTTTCGAACGCTCCTGCGGAATAAAAATATCTGAACCGAATTTAGGATTGTCCGGCACGGCAAATCCAAACGTCTTACTTTTTTCATAAGTACATACGATTCGTGTGGTACCGCGGGATATAATTTTTGTAATCGTACCTTCCCTGCGTTTCCCACTATTCTCAGAAGTAACCGCCACCTGAACCGTATCCATATGAAACGCACCATGCACCTGTGATTCCGGGATGAAGATATCTTCCTCTTCCCCCTCGATGCTGACAAATCCAAAACCTCTTGCATGCGCCGTAAATGTACCGATTAAGTATTTTCCTTCTGATTTGATATATTTTCCCTTGGAAGTCACCTCGATCCTTCCATCCATCACAAGCGCATCAAGTACTTCCTGCAGTTCACTGCGCTGGGATTTCGGTACTGATAAAACGACTGCCATCTCCTTTGCTTTCATCGGTACATAAAACTCATCGCAGATAAACTGGTAAATTGTCTTTTTCCGTTCTTCTAAAATTGTTTTCTCCATAAACCCCGTCCTTTTTTCTTATGAAAAAAATGACTGCCGCATCTGCGACAGCCATCCATTCATCTTAAAAAATACTCATATTTAATACCGCTGCAATCACGATAAACAAGATAACAAAAATTCTGGTCAGTTTTACTAACATACCTTCCATGGAACGTCCTTTGTTCTTGCCCCAATATGTGTCTGCTGCACCTGCGATTGCTCCAAGTCCTGCGGATTTACTTTCCTGCATTAAGATGATAACTGTCAATGCCACACTGATTATAATAAAAACTACAGTCAAAATTGTTTTTACAACTGCCACGATCGTTCCCTCCTAGGTTACAAACTCACAACTTTAATCATTGTAACATAGACGTTTCCTTTTTTCAACCTATTTTTTCAGCTTTCTGCTTTTCAGTGATTTCTTCCGGCACAAACACCGCATCCTCTGCCAGTTCCTCCTCAATGCGTAAAAGCTGGTTATACTTGCTGGTGCGCTCTGCGCGGCACGGTGCTCCCGTCTTGATCTGTCCGGCATTGACCGCCACTGCAAGGTCTGCGATAAATGCATCCTCCGTCTCCCCGGAGCGATGGGAAATGACCGTATGATATCCGGCTGACTTCGCCATCTCAATCGCATTTAACGACTCCGTCACGGTTCCGATCTGGTTTACTTTGACAAGGACTGCATTTGCAGCACCAAGTTTAATTCCGCACTGGATACGTTTGGGATTGGTCACAAACAGATCATCTCCGACAAGCTGTACTTTATCACCAAGTCTCTTTGTCAGTTTCTGCCATCCTTCCCAGTCATCTTCGAACAATCCGTCCTCGATAGAAACGATCGGGAACTGCTGCACGAGTTCCTCATACATGGCGATCATCTCTTCAGAACTTCTTGCGATCTCCTGTTCTTCCCCATTTTCCTTTGACTCTCCCGGAAATACATAGACGCCGCGCGCCTCGTCATACAGTTCGCTCGCCGCCGCATCCATCGCATAAACGATATCCTCCCCGACACGGTAACCTGCCTTTTCCACCGCTTTTGAGAGATAAGAAAACGCTTCTCCCGTATTCTTAAAATCCGGTGCAAAACCGCCCTCATCCCCGACTGCTGTACTCATACCGTTTTCGTTTAAGATCTGGCGCAGAAAATGATATACTTCTGCACCCATTTTAAGAGCCTGTGAGAAACCGCGTGCTCCGACCGGCATGATCATAAATTCCTGAAAATCAAGCGTATTTTTTGCGTGGACACCGCCGTTGATCACGTTCATCATCGGAACCGGGAGCGTTTTGGCATTGGTTCCGCCAAGATAGCGGTATAATGGCATATCCAGTGCCTTTGCTGCCGTCTTTGCACAGGCAAGCGATACCCCGAGGATCGCATTTGCCCCAAGGTTTCCCTTATTATCGGTTCCGTCAAGTTCCACCATTGTGCGGTCTAATTTTGCCTGCTCTAACACATTCATCCCAAGCAGCATTTCCCGGATTTTTGTGTTTACATGATCCACGGTCTTCTGCACACCAAGGCCGAAATAATCTTTATCACCATCACGCAGTTCGATTGCCTCAAATCTTCCCGTACTTGCACCGGAAGGGACAGACTCTCTCGCCGTGATCTTTTTGCCGGTTGTCTCTGTCTCGGCAGTCACCTCGACCTCCACCGTCGGATTTCCTCTTGAATCCAATATCTGTCTTGCATGCACATCTGTGATCTTAATTTTTAATGACATAAAAAAATTCCCCTTTCACACAATCTTTTTCCGTAGTATGTGTAATCGGGGAATCATTTATAACTTTTTTACGGTAAAATAAATTTTTGCAGCGTCGTATATAAAAGTTTCGGATCGATCGGTTTTGCAAGGTGTTCATTCATCCCTGCTTCTTTCGTCTGTCTTCTGTCCTCATCTCCTGCGTTTGCTGTCATTGCAATGATTGGAAGTTCTTTGACATCTGCTCTGTCTAAAGCACGGATCTGTCTTGCTGCCTCAATTCCGTCTAAAACCGGCATGCGAATATCCATCAATATCGCATCAAAATAATATTCCGGGGCATCTGTCACAAGTTCCACCGCTTTCTTGCCATTTTCCGCTGTGACAACCTCAAACTGTTTCTTTTCCAAAAGTCCCTTTGCAACGATGACATTAAGCGGATGATCCTCAACAAGCAGAATCCGCTTTCCCTCAAAACTGATATTCTCTGTTCTTTCCTTCCGCGCCTTTTTCCGGCGGTCAAAATCAAGTTTTGCGGTCACGGTAAACACGGTTCCTTTTCCTTCCGCACTCTCTACCGTAATGTCACCATCCATCATCCTTGCATAATTGCGCGCAATGGACAGTCCCAGACCGCTCCCTCCATAAACACGGGTATTTTCTTCATGCTCCTGCGTAAAAATATCAAATACTTTGGGCAGAAAATCTTTTGCGATACCGATTCCATTATCGGAAACGACTGCGGTCAGCTGTACTCTTCCATCCACTTCCTTCTCTGTAACAGAGACGTTGACGTTTCCACCTTTTGGGGTAAATTTCACCGCATTGTTGATCAGATTTACCATGATCTGTTCTAACCTTGTGGAATCCCCAATATACACTTCCGAGATTTTCTTTCTTCTTTCAAAAGAATAGCCGACACCTGCCATGACTGCCTGTGCCTTCGCTAACATATTGACATTATCCCAGAACTTATCTCCCTCAAATGCCCGGATAGCAAGTTTCATGCTGCCACTCTCGATTCGCGACATATCAAGAATATCATTTAGCAGTGCTAAAAGATATTGGGATGCTGAATCCAGTTTTTCCGTATAATCAAGCACCTGCTCCCTGTCATCAAGCGATGAGCGTATCATGGAATTTAAACCGATGATCGCATTCATAGGTGTCCGTATCTCATGGCTCATTCCGGCTAAAAATTTCGTTTTTGCCTCATTGGCTGCCTCTGCCATCTTCAGTGCTTTCTCCAGCTGCTCCTGTTTTTCTTTTTCTTCTTTCACAATGTCCTCAACATCGGAAAGCATTAAAAGCAGTGTACCTGTCTGTTGATTTAAATACATACAGCGGATCTGTTTCTGACGGTACTTTCCATTTTTCGAACGCAGCGGAACCTCTACGATATACACATCCTGTGATTTTAAATGTTCACGGATATTCGACAATTCCATAGCTTCTGACAACCGCTTCTTTTCTTCCGGCGTTTCCACGCGGTCGGAAAGACATTGCAGCTCACCTTCATATTGATCCTGTTCAGCCTGTGAATCAAGCGCATACTGACCGCCAGTATGCAGGTGATCCCCGCCTGCATCAGATACATCTGGATGGGACGCACCAGAAAACAAAATGCAAGTCCCACCAGAAGATAATATGCCGTTGTGCTTTCCCGTCCACCAAATATAATATGATTCATGGCAAAACAGGAACCTGTTGCAACGTACTCGACCGCGATCAAAACAGACAAACGGATACCTGAATCTCTTTTCGAATAAAAAGAAACAAACAGTAAGATCAGAAACAATGCTGCATATAAAATACACATATGTTCATGGTAATAGTCTGCCTGTTTTCTCCATAATATGTAAAATGCCAGCATAAATGACAGGCACACCATGGAACTGTTTAAGACACAGAGCACGACTCTGTTCTCATGATCCACCTGCTGCCTGCATTCTGCCAGCACATCCGCTTTCAAAAATTTTTTCAGTTTTTCTTTCCAGTCTTCCCAAAACTTCATCATTCTGTCCCGATTCCTTTGGTCTTTAAGAAATCTACCCAGATGTTGTATTTCGACCCGTACAGATGCAGATTGTCAAACGTAAGCTCCTGTTTTAATCCACCCTGATCATCGCACACCACTTCATTGACATCAATATAAAACACACGAACACCATCCGCAAGCTGCTGTATGCGCTGATTTCTCGCATCAATGCCCGGATTATTAAAAATCGGATCCGAGTCAGATTTTTTCTGGGTCACATGCATGATCGCCTGCACATAAATGACCGCATCCGGCTGCAGTGTTTTGAATTTCTCCACTGCATTCTGATACTCATTCATAAACCCGTCCAGTGTTCCACGTCCCATCTCATTGATACCGATCTGAAAATACACCTTTTTATACTGCTTTGCCTTCAAGGCTTCCTCTAATGTCACCTTTTTCCCGTTGACCTCACAGAATGCATCTTTCCACAGATCATAAATATTCATACCAACAGTTGCGAAAAAATCGGAATGATCCAGTCCACCATAATCATGCAGACCTACCGTTCTCGAATCTCCAATAAAAACTGCATCATCAAAATAACTGTCATCCACCTGTATAAATTTCTTTGGTTTTGCAGCCGCCGTTTCTGTATCCTGCATTACTGTTTCCGTCTGCCCTGCCACGTTTTCCTCATCCGTCGTTTCTGTACTTGCAATGACACTTTCCTGGTTCTGTGGTTTTGTTCCATCCGGCAACAGATCCGGCAACTCTTTACTCCAAGGATAAATTTTATCATGAATTCCGTCTAACACCAATACAAAATACGGAGTTTTTTTTACATCGATGGAATAATTTTTATAGATCCCGTCTTTTTTTAAATATCCGATCAGGGAAAGTACCCCCCAGCCAATGATCAAAAAGACAGCAACCCTGCATTTCATTATTTTTTTCACGCTTATTCACCAGTCCTAAAAATTAAAGTACAAAAACGGGTTATTCGTAGAAACTGCCATATAATAAAGACTTAATCCTAACACCACGATCACCGCCAGACTCCCCAGCCATTTTTTTTCAAATACCTTATATAAAGCTGTCGGGTATGGAGTTGAAAAAACAATCCCCATCAGAAACAGTGGACCGTAATCTTTCAGATACTGCAAAAAATCCATCTGTCTGACCGTTTCTCCCACACCGAAAAATGGAAACATTCTTGCATAATAGACACCAAGCTGTCCTACATCCGCAATCGCAAATGCCATCCAGGTAAGCGGTACTACAAGCACCAGATATACATGGGAAAGTATTTTGCTTTTTTTCAGAAACTGCAGTAAAAATGCTTTTTCCAAAGCAAGCAGTAAGAGCAGTGATGCTCCCCAGATCAGAAAATGTCCCTCTGCCCCATGCCAGACGGCAGTCAGACTCCATACCACAAATAAATTAAATATCGTACGTGCTTTTCCCTTCCTGTTGCCGCCAAGCGGAATATAGACATATTCCCGGAACCAGCGTCCAAGCGTAATATGCCATCTTCTCCAGAATTCGGATACCGATCTTGAAATATAGGGATGTTTAAAGTTTTTCGGAAATTCAAATCCAAGCATCCGTCCCAGTCCCAATGCCATCAGAGAATAACCGGAAAAATCAAAATAAAGTTCGATCGAATATGCAAACGCTCCCATCCATGCCAACGGTGTTGAAATACTTTCAAAGCCGATTGCCTGGATGTTATTCCACAAAAGTCCAATACGGTCTGCAACGATCACCTTTGCACCAAGTCCCAGTATCAGTGTTTTTAATCCGGATTCAAACTGTTCGAAAGTAACGGTTCTGCTGCATAAAGCCATACGGACCTCCGAATAGTTGATGATCGGTCCGGCAATCAGCTGTGGAAACATCGTCACATACGTTCCAAGCCGGATAAACGATTTTTCCACCGGCACCCTTCCCCGGTAAACATCGATGATATAGGCTGCAATCTGGAACGTATAAAAACTAATACCGAGCGGCAGCTTATCCATGAAACCGCTATACTTAAAAAGGAATAAAACACCAAAGTCGTAACACAGCGCCACGATCAGCAAAATCAGCTGTTTTTTCCCTCTTCCCTCATAAGTATCCCGGTACATCAGCCTGCCAAAAACATAGTTGATCACCACAGAAGCAAGTAAAAGCACTACATATTCTGCCTCACCTGCCGTATAAAATAAAATACTGCCCGCAAATAACACCGCATTTTTCCATTTCTGCGGTGTCACATAATATATCAGTAAAAAAAACGGCAAAAACCGGAATAAAAATTCAAAACTGCTAAATACCATCTTATCAGCTCTTTCTAATCCACATTATTTTTCAACACCGATTATTATAGCCAAAAAAATTCCTTATAACCACCTGTTAAGCAAAGTTAGTAAATTTGTAAATTTTTTGTGATTTTTGTTACATCTTGGAAATATTTTTCAATCTCCCCGACAAAGTACAAAGACCCAAATGCGATCGTTTTGTGTGCCACATCCAGCCGTCCCGGCATCAGTTCGTCAAAAGAGTGTAAAAGTCCGGCATCGCAGATTCCCTTTGCCCGGATCTTCTCCGACAGCTCCTGTGCCGCCAGTGCCCTCTCTGACTCTACCGTCACCGTCTTAAAATCCAGTGCAAGCGGCAGTAATTCCTCGATCATTTCCTCATAGTTTTTATCTGCCATAACTCCCATGACAAAATGAAACTTCTCTCCCGGGAACAAAGTACGAAGACTTTCCGCTAATGCCGCCACTCCGTTACCATTATGTGCACCATCCACCATAAAAAACGGTTCCCGGCTTAGGATCTCCATCCGTCCTTCCCATCTTGTCTTTTTGATTCCTTCTCTGATATAGTATTCTGCCTTTTCATCTGAAATTCCTCTGTCTTTCAGAAAAATTTCTGCGGCAAGGATCGCAGCAGCCGCATTTTCATACTGGTGGACACCAAGCATTGCCATCTCAAGATTTTTGTATTTCTGATAGGAAAAATACTGTCTGCCATTTTCATAGCGGCATTCGGTCACGTCATGCATATCCGCAATCTTTATCTCAGTAACTGCTTCTTTTTCCGCTGTTTCCAGCAAAACATCCATTGCATCTTTTTCCTGGCTCTCTAATACCAGTTTTGTACCCTTTTTGATAATTCCCGCCTTCTCCGACGCAATTTTATCTAATGTATCACCTAAAACCGCCATATGGTCATACCCGATTTTCGTGACCACCGTAACCTCCGGCACGCCGATTGCATTGGTTGAATCTAATCTTCCCCCAAGCCCGGTCTCTATCACGGCAGCCTGACACTGTCTGTCCCTGTAATAGAGCAGTGCCATTGCCAGACAATAATCAAACATCGTCGGTACTGTCCCAAAGTCCTCCTCAAGCAACATGTTTCCAAGTTTTGTCACTTCTTCACGGGATATCATCTGTCCGTCCACACAGATCCGCTCCCTGAAATCAACCAGGTGCGGTGAGGTAAACATTCCGGTACGAATCCCTGCTTCCTTTAAAATTGAGCACAAAAAAGCAGAGACGGAACCTTTTCCGTTCGTCCCCGCTATATGGATCACACTCATATTCTGCTGTGGTCTGCCTAACTTTTCCAGCATCAGCGCTGATACCTCTGCCCCCGGACGATTTCCAAACCGTCTCTGATGTTCGATCTGATCTAATACTTCCTCATATGTCAGTTCTTTCATATACTGTCCTTTCCCTGACGGATGCTGCAGTCCTCATACGCCGGCAGATCGGTAACTGACACTTATTCCGCCGTATTAAACTGCGATAATAACACCGCCGTCATTTGCATACATTGTGCTGACGCCCGCTGTATCCGTAACAATAATTTTTTTGAACTTTGCTATCTTTTCAATTTTTTCCTTTACTGCTTTTGCTCTCTCCGGACAATTACAGTGTGAAATTGCAAGCACCCTGTTCTCACAGTTTTTTGTCTTTGCAATCACATCCTGAATCATCTTATCCAGCGCTTTGTTCATGCCACGCGCCTGACCAAGCTGACAGATCGATCCTTCCTCTGTAGAACCCATTACCGGCTTGATATTTAATGTATTTGCAATAAATGCCTTAAGATTTGTCAGACGTCCGTTTTTTCGCAGAGTCTCTAATGTTTCAAGTACAAAAAATGTATTCATGGAACTGATATATTTCTCTGTTGCCGCAACAACTTCCTCAAAACTCATACCGGCCTCTTCACACTCCTGCACTTTCATACCGATCAGTGTCTCACCGACGGAAGCGGAACGGGAATTGAATACATAAATCTTCTTCTCGCCCGGATGTTCCTCCTCAAATAAATTTTTTCCAAGTTCGGCACTGTTATAAGATCCGGAAAGCTTGCCGGATAAAGTTACCACATATACATGATCGGCATCCCCTTCATAGGACTTCATATATTCATCCGGAGACGGGCATGCAGACTTTGGTCCGGTAACACTTTCCTTTACCCTGCGAAGAAAATCCTTCTGGTCAAATGTCTCGTCATCGCGGATATAGCATCCATCTACCTCTAACTCTAACGATACATTCTGATAATGTCCATCCTTTTTTAAATCTTCCGGCAGTTCTCCACAACTGTCAATCACGATCTTGTACATATCTTATAACCTCCATAGTCCGACAATTTGTTATTCAAAAACTTTTTATATGTTATTTTTTTCCATTACATGTAGTATCAATTACTACATAACATTAGCACAAAAACTTTGTTTTGTATAGAGGTTTCTATTATATTTTATATATTTTTTATCTGATATCTTTTCTACGAAAATTTCAGGATCAGTACATTCTGATCTCTGTCCTCAATATACGATAATCCTGTAATTCCCTCACAATAATCGCGGATATGCTGTTCATCGATCAGATATGCTTTTGCCTGATCATATAAAGATATATCCGAAAAACGAATCTCCTCCGTGACAGCTCCATTACGATAAGCAGCGCCATAAATCTGTCCGATCACTTCCGGCTCCCACTCGGTGATATATTTTCCTTCTCTTACATAATAATTATCTGCCGTTGCCGTACATTCCGGCAAAAGCAGTGTACCGTCCGCCTGATGCGTTTTGCTGATCTCAGCCGTAGTCACCCCGAAATAATTATAATTGATAAAAGTCCCCATACCGCTCGCACCATTGTTATAGGAAGAATTTCCCCATGTCGTATCCATAAAATAATATGCACCGTCAAGCTGCACAAGATTCCATGCGTGCGTATCCCCCTCCGCCGTTCCTGTCACCACAACAGCCGGAATCCCCAGAAGTGTCAGCAGATACTGCGTGGCGTTGGCATATCCCTGACAGACTGTTTTCTTATTTAAAAAGACACTGATGATATTCTGATTTTGTTCCGTCCCCATTTGATATTCAACGTTTCCCGCCAGATATTCAAACACATATTTTGCCTTTTCATAATCTCCCCAGGATGGATCCACATTTTTTAATATGGAATCCACCACTGCGTCGATCCGCCTCTGATAGGAATCACGCTCTGTGCGCTCCATCGTATAACTTGGGGAAAAATCGATGCTGACAATCTTTTTTCCCATGGTATACTGTGTGTAGTTATAACCGGATACCCAGAAAATGCCCCCATGATCTGCTATCACAGAACGATATGCCTTCTCTAAAACTTTTTCATCACAGGTACTTACTTTTACCTTTGAATCATGTGCCAGAATGATCCGGTACACTTCGTCATAGACAGTCTTCTGCTCCGCCGTCAGCGTTTCATAAGCATATCCATGCGGCACTTCGGTATCCGCTGTTTCATTTTCCGTGCTTATCTCTGTACTCTTTGCCGTCTGTTCCTCTGCCGTACCGGAATATGTTTCTGCTTTCGCATTTTTCTGTTCTACACTGATCTGGTTTGTGATTTTTTCCGGAAACACACCTGTATCCTTAAGCACTCCGGAATATTGAACCACTCCGCCCGCTATCACTGCAAGAATTATAAACTTAAGCAGTGTATGCCTTTTTCTTCTTTTCAAAATTCCTCCTTAAAGTGAAAAATATGCCGTTACAAGCTCTGTCAGTGCCTCCTGATCTGCTGCCCCCATCAATTCTCTTGCTGAATGCATTGCCAGAAGCGGAATACCAATATCCACTGTTTTTACCGGCAGCAGCGCAGATGCGATAGAGCCAAGTGTTCCGCCGCCTGCCATATCGGAACGGTTTACAAATTTCTGATACGGGATCTTCTTCAGATCACAGATCTGCTGGATGATTGCAATCGCCTCACAGTCTGTTGCGTAGGACTGGGAACATGCCTCCTTGATACAGAAGCCGCTTCCGAGCACCGGTTTATTTGTGATGTCCATTTTGCCTGCCTGATTCGGATGCAGTCCATGTGCAACGTCTACCGATAACAGCATACTCTGATACAGCAGCTCCTGCGCACTCTCCTTCGCACCGCATTCCGCTAAAATGCGAAGCAGCATGTCGTGAAGTAAGATAGAACCTGCTCCCTGTTTGCTGCGGCTTCCGATCTCCTCATGGTCAAATAAGGCGATTAGATTGATACCGTCTTTTCTTTCCGCATCTAAAATACCAGACACTAAAGCTGCACAGGATGTCAGGTTATCCAGTCTCGGAGAGGATATAAAGTCATCTGCTACCCCAACATACTCCGGCTGCTCCTTGCAGTACACCGACAGTTCAAAGTCTAAAATATCCTCTTTTGCAACAGACAGTTCCTTTGCAAGAAAACTTAAGAAATAATCGGCATTCTTCTCTTCTTCTGCAAGCAGCCCTGCAACCGGGATCATATCGATCTGCTTATTTAACTCCACGCCCTTATTCACTTCGCGGTTCATATGGATCGCAAGATTCGGGATTGTCAGCAGATTCTTTTCGGATGCAAAATATTTCATTTCCGGTACAAACGGATCATTGCCCCTCACTGCCACACGTCCTGCCACACCAAGTGGTCTGTCTAACCAGGTATTTAAGATCGCACCTCCATATACCTCGATGTTGACCTGTGCATAGCGGTTTGTCACGACATCACAGGACGGCTTAATGCGCAGACACGGAAAATCCGTATGTGCCGCTGCAATGCGCACTGCAGGTTTTTCCTCTTTTTTCATCTCATCTTCCGGAATCGTAAATGCGAACAATGTGGTATCGTGGTGATCCACATAATAACGTCCACCCGTTTTTAGATTCCATTCTTTTTCATAAGCTATCTTTTCAAATCCGGCATCCTCTAAACGTTTTTCACACGATTTTACCACATGTGCCGGAGATACTCCCTCTTTTAATAAATCAAATAAAACTGTTTGTTCGTTCATTGTATTTCCTCTTTTCTGTCATACTGATTAAAACCACTCCTATTTTACTATAAAATCAGAAAGATTACATCCTTTATTTTGTTTCCAGATGTTTTATGGTACAATGGGGATGTGATGTTGGAGTTTAAAGGTGGATCATGTTACCTGCAGAAATTAAAATCCACCTTTAAACTCCAGCACCATACCATCAGCTTATGAAAGAGGTATACCGCATGTTAGCGCTCAATATCCCGGAACTTAAAAATTTTATGAATCAGCTTTTATGCTCTGATACATTCGATCATTTCTTATTAAAAGAAGCCACGATCCAGAAAGATGCTGTGTGGAATTTTGACGGAACGGTCACACCGGACTTTTATTCCAGTGAAGAATTAGAAGAACAGGGGTTATCCGGCCTTGCGTTTCTGCCCTACGGCAGAGTGCGCCAGCACTGCTTTGATCTGATCAAGGGAAAACGGACACCTTCTTATTTTAAGTTTGTTTTTCTGCTCTCACCGGACAATTTATCCCGCACGCTTGCCAGTATGCAGACGCCTTTTACACCACAGGATGTGACCGGCATGTTTTTGAATCTGAAGTTCCAGAATGGAAACCTTATGCTCACGACCGGTGTATCCTATCGTATCTTTTCCACCGATAAATCCTTAGAGCACGAATGGGACAGACTGGTTGAGATTTTTCTCAAAAACCACAATATTGTTATTGAGAAATTAGGTTAAAAAATATCCGTTTTTTTCCTTTACTTTTCAAAACTGTTATGATATGCTCTAACTAGCTGTAAATACAGCCAGTAATATTTTTTGGAGGTACTTTTCAATGAACAAAGGTACAGTAAAATGGTTTAACAACCAAAAAGGATACGGATTCATCTCTGACGAGCAGGGCAATGATGTATTCGTACACTACTCAGGTCTGAACATGGATGGTTTCAAATCCCTGGAAGAAGGCGCTACTGTAGAATTCGAAGTAGTAGAAGGCGCTAAAGGACCTCAGGCAACCAACGTTACAGTAGTAAAATAATTACTACCAGCACAATCAGTAGTTTCACATGTACCTTTTTCTTTTTAAATAGAACCAGTTTTTATTTGTTAGATTAAGATATTGTAAACAATGGATTTAAAAAAGAGTGTCGGCTTTCCGGCACTCTTTTTTATGTTGTATTGAAGCAGAGCATAAAAAGTCCACATAAACTGGTCTGCTCATTTTTCACTTAACTGGCATTTTAAAATAAACCAGTGTGCGTTTAAGATAGGCATAAACAAATGACTGTTAAAAATCGGTCATACGAAACAAATGAGGAGAAAAGAATATGAGCACAACATCTACAACAGCTGCAAAAGCAGAAAATTCAATCGGTCAGGTACAGTTTCTGACTATCACGGCACTTTTCATCGCACTGACCTATGTATTTACCGCATTCGTCAATGTCAGACTTCCGATCACCGCAAACGGCGGACTGATCCACCTTGGCAACGTTCCACTTTTCATCTGTGCGATTTTATTTGGCAAAAAAAGCGGTGCACTCGCCGGCGGCATTGGCATGGGACTTTTTGATCTGCTCTCCGGCTGGACTGCATGGGCACCTTTCACTTTTGTGATTGTAGCCATCATGGGTTATGTAGTCGGCGCAATTACAGAAAAGCATCACGGTCTTGGCTTTGACGCACTTGCAATCGTTGCTGCCTGCGTGATCAAAGTAGTCGGCTACTATATCGCAGAAGGAATTATTTATGGGAACTGGATCGCACCGTTTACTTCCATTCCTGGAAATCTGGTACAGATCGGTGTTGCAGCCGTTGTGGTTCTGATCATTATCGAGCCGCTTCGCAAAGCAGCAAACAAAATCATTTTTAAATAATTTATTTTTCAGAAAAGAGGATTCGTGTGAAAAATAAGATTTTTCACACGCAAGATTTGTGCTTGCGCACAAACTTGAGATGCAAATGAAAACGTTGTTTTCATTGAAAAACGGATAAGAATGGAGATTATTATGTACAAGATCATGACTCCCGGACCGACACAGGTGCCGGAAACAGTAAGGCGTGCGCGCAGTTTTGCCTGCACAAATCCTGATCTGGATGAAGAATTTTATGATTTTTACAAAGAGACCTGCGAGCTGATCAGCAGCCTTCTTGGCACGAAAAATGAGACGCTGATCTTAGACGGGGAAGGAATTTTAGGACTGGAAGCTGCCTGCGCTTCCCTGACAGAGCCGGGCGATAAAGTACTTGTCATCGATAACGGTATCTACGGTAAAGGATTTGCCGACTTTGCCAGCATGTACGGCGGCATCCCGGAACTTTACCATGCCGATTACGAGAACACTTTGGATGTGGACGCACTCGCGGAATACTTAAAAGATCATCACGACTACGCTTATGCCACCGTTGTCCACTGTGACACACCGAGCGGGATGTTAAATGATATCAGCAGAATCTGTCCGCTGCTCAAACAGTATGGCATTTTAACGGTCGTTGACTCTGTTTCCGGTATGTTTGGCGAGAGAGTCTGCGTCGATGACTTTCAGATCGATCTTCTCTGCGGCGGTTCCCAGAAAGCAGTCTCTGCACCTCCTGGTCTTACTTTTGTTGTGGTGAGTGATGATGCAAAAGAAAAAATGAAAAACCGCAAAACCCCGATTGCATCTTTCTATGCAAATCTGATGGCTTTCGACGGTTACTATGAGAAGAAATGGTTTCCTTACACCATGCCGATCAGCGATATCTACGGTCTGCACGCTGCATTTAACCTGATCGCCGGCGATAAAACCCTGTATGAGCGTCATGCAAGGATCGGTTCCGCCACCAGGGCAGCCGTCAAAGAAGCAGGATTAAAACTTCATCTGCAGAGCGGTTACTCAAACACCGTAACGGTTTTTGATATCCCGGAATGTACCGATGCAAAATCCATCTTAGATGAGATGCGCACAAAATATAACATTATGCTTGCCGGCTCCTTTGATGAATTGTCCGGAAAAGTGATCCGTATCGGACACATGGGCGAAAATGCAAGATTAGAACATATGGTTCCTGCTTTAGAAGCACTCTCCGCTACCCTGACCGATCTTGGGGTAACGCTTCAGGGAAATCTTGCGGATCTGTTTTTGAAACATTACAGGGAGTTTCAGGACTGATCTGTTTAAACCGGCTCACTCCATAGCACCTGGATTTCCTTTGCACCGGCAGTTTCTTTAAATCGACTTTCTCATCATCCGGGGTCTGAATCAAACCCCGGTAATATTGGATTGTGTATCATCTTTCTTCTCCTCCAGCCGCTCCCTGATCTGCTGCATCCTGCCGTCTAACTGTGAGATCAGCTCCGCACAGAAGCAGAGATCCTGTGAAATGACCTGTGCATTGTCTATATCTTTTTTGTATTTTAACTTGTGCTCCAAGCTCGCCCAGAAATCCATTGCAATGGTACGGAACTGCACTTCCACGCGCATCATCTTTTTCTCGTTGGTCAGAAAAATCGGCACTTCAAGAATCAAATGAAGGCTGCGGTAGCCATTCGGCTTCGGATGGCTGATGTAATCTTTTTTCTTGATGAGTTTGATGTCATCCTGCTTTTCCAGATAATCCGCTAATGTATAAATATCATCCGGAAAAGAGCAGATAACGCGGACACCTGCGATATCATTTAAATTTTTTTCAATGTTGTCCACCGAAAACGGGATCTCCTGACGCTTCATTTTCTTCATGATACTGTCCGGTTCCTTGATCCTGCATTTTATCGACTCGATCGGGTTTCTGCTGTTCTGGACCGACAGCTCTGTATTTAATACATCCAGCTTTGTCTTTACCTCTAACATCGCACATTCGTACTGCATCATCAGACAGCGAAACTTCTGTAACTCCTCAATGTCCCCAAAAACATGATCCAGTTCCTTGACTGTTTCAATATCCATGTACTCCATTTGACTTTCTCCTTAGAAACATTATTTTGTAACGGCTTCTCCTGACCGGTTACCTTCTAATTACTATTTTACCATACTTTTACCAAAAATTTATTTAAACTTCTGTGAAGATTTCATACAATAGAATGCACACTCTGCGAACATTCTATTGTCATGAATAATAGAAAGTGCGTTTTTTACATCAAAGGTGCAAACAACCGTAAAAGGCACTGGGTTCCACGCAAAACAGCGGATCGCCCGCTCTTATATTTTTCTGTCACTTCCGTACTCTCTGCAAAAATATGTTCAAAATCCTTCCGCATTTCCTTCACCGCATTACAGTTGTACAAAAAAGCCCCATTTTCAAAATGAAGATACAAACTGCGATAATCCATATTGATCGTGCCACAGGTTGCCGCTTCCCCGTCGCAGACACACTGTTTTGCATGAATAAATCCAGGTGTGTATTCATAAATACGCACCCCCTGTCGCACCAGTCCTGCATAATAAGAACGTGTCACTTTGTAGATCAGTTTTTTATCCGGGATTCCCGGTGTGACGATCCGCACATCCACCCCGCGTTTTGCTGCAAGTCCCAGTGCCCGGTTCATCTCATCTGTGATGATCAGATACGGGGTTGTGAAATAAATCTCCTTTTTTGCATGTGCAATGAGATTCATATAAACACTCTCTCCGACGTGCTCGTCATCTAACGGACTGTCCGCATACGGCTGGATAAAACCATCCTGTTTCGCCTGATAATCTGTCTCTGGCAGATACTTCTGATAATCCTGATCTGTTTTTTTCACGGCATTCCACATTTCAAGAAACATGACAGTAAGGCTTTTTACCGCATCCCCCTCTAAGCGGATACCGGTATCCTTCCAGTGTCCGTACGGGTGGGTAATGTTAAAATACTCATTTGCAAGGTTATATCCCCCTGTAAATCCCACCTTTCCATCGATGACCGTGATCTTTCTGTGATCCCGGTTATTCATAAATACGGACAATACCGGAATAATCGGATTGAATACACGGCATGCAATGTCATTTTCTTCCATGCGTTTACGGAAATCATGATTGATAAAACCGATACTTCCGACATCATCATAAAAAATACGTACCTCCACACCATGTGCAGCTCTGTCTTTCAAAACGTTTAAAATCCGCTCAAACGATTCCGCCTGCTCGATTGCATGGTACTCCATAAAAATAAAATGTTCTGCTTTTTTCAGTTCTGCAAGCTGTGCCTCCAGCCCCTGTGACGCATCCGCATAAAATGCTACATCCGTGTTATGATATACCGGATAATGCCCGTATTTCCAGATATAATCCGACTGATTTGCAATCGACAAATCTTTTTCCTGCAGTTCTTTTATGACCTCATCATCACCGTTTAAAAAAGAAAAAAGTTCCTCATCGATCAATTCATAACGTTTTTTCATGCTCCTCGTCAGATTCGAACGCCCGAATAACAGAAACACACACAATCCAAAAATCGGAAAAGCTGCAATCAGAAGCATCCATGGCACTTTAAATGCCATATTTCCATGCGTTCCGTATATTGCAAAGACAACTGAGACTGCGATCAGCGTGGAAAAAAGGGAAATTGCCGCTGAATAACGGTTCAGCCATAAGAAAAGGTTGATGATCCATATCACCTGAAGCAAGACACTGATTCCGACAAAGACAAGTCTTCCTATGCTGTTTTTTACTGATGTTTTCTGTTCTGTTCTCATAGTATTGAAAAATACCGCACAATTGCTCATGCGGTACTCTTTTCTCCATTTCCAATTTATTTTTTAATTACGTCCACCTATTTTATCTTTTACATTTGCGTTTACTTTTCCGAGGTAACCTACCAGCTCATCTGATACTGTCACAATCCGCTCTGTCGCCTGATTGCACTGGTCAACGATCTGCTGGAATTCTTCCATATTCTCGGTCGTTACTTTGGCGCTGTCAGCATTCTGCTCCGCAAACTCTGTCAGAGATGTGATTCCACTCTCGATCACAGTCTTATGATCATCTAACGCACTTACTTCTTCACTGATTCCATCTACCGCATCGCTTGTATTCTTGATTTCCTCATTCAGTGAACGGAAAATCTCTTCTGTATCATGAATCTTTTCATTCTGTTTTACAAACGCTTCTGATACCTTCTGCGTGATCTCTACACTGATATTTGAATTGTCAATCAATGTATTGACAATCTGGTTGATCTGCTCTGTTGATTCTCTTGACTGATCTGCTAACGTACGGATCTCTTCCGCAACAACTGCAAATCCTCTTCCATGTTCCCCTGCTCTTGCAGCCTCAATGCTTGCATTCAATGCAAGAAGGTTTGTCTGATTAGAAATTCCGGCTATGATCTCTGTTGCCGTACGGATCTCCTGCGCTGACTGGTTGGTCAGATCTGTCTGCTGTCTTACATTTTCAATCGCAATGCCGCTCTCTTTGCTGATATTTACAAGTTCCTCCATGATTGCTTCTGCTGCTTTGTTGCTCTCTTTCATATGCTCTGCACTCTGTGCTAACATCGAAACATTTTCAGCAATCTCATCAATCGTTCTGCTGATAGCGTCGATCTTCTCTTTCATATCAACGGTATGATCTGCCTGGGATATTGTATTATCGGTAATGGTGGTAACTGCCTGCTCGGTCTGTTCCAGAGAAGTTGTCATACTCTTAAAGATATGTTTGAAATCCTCCGAAACCTCACCAAGCTCCTTCGTCGCCTTTTTAATGCCAAGTACAACCTGTGAAAATGAAGTAATCGACTCCTGAAATGTACGCACAAGCTGTCCGATCTCACCATCTTTCTCCGCAAGTTTATTTGCCTTCTCTGCAACACCACCGGAACCTCCTGCCTCTGTGCCTTCGCCCATAAGCTGTCTGAAAACATCCAAAAGTGTCCTGATTAATGCAAACACTAACCCGAAAATGATTACTGTTGCAGCACAGATCAGTATCATCGCAACCATTGTGCCGATCACTCCATTTTTCAACAGCTCAAGTACAACAATCTGCCATACTGCCATAATCAGGAAAAACACACCAAAAATGCTTAGCAATTTTTTCCATGCCATCTTTTTATCATCGCCCATTTTTTTATCCTCCATCTGTTTTTATTACCTAAGACTGTCCCGCAGCAGGCGGCGCAGTCTGCATTGATTTCTGCATAACCTTATTCTCATACATTGCATGATCTGCTTCACGGAATACGGATGCAAAAGAATCTATGCAGTCCGGCTCATAAAATGCGATTCCCCGCGCAATCTGTATTTTCTGTTCATACTTTGTATTGTTTTTATTGAAAACCACAATGCCATCATCAAAATTTCTCAGCAACTCATCACATATTGCCTTTTCGGCCTGTTCGATGATGATCACAAATTCGTCTCCTCCGATGCGGTATACGATATGGTCTTTAAATCCCTTTTGTATCAGTCTGCTTGCATCCCTGATCAGCATGTCACCGAATTCATGTCCAAAATTGTCATTGATCTTTTTAAGGTTATTGATATCCATGACTACAACTGCATATTTGATCTTCTCATCAGCCGCACGTTTATCTAACTTATCCACATACTCTTTATATGCAGCTTTATTGGCAACGCCTGTCAGGGCATCCGTATACGCCTGCTCATTCACATAGTCAATGTAATGCCGCAGGTGATTTACCATCTGTTGCACGCTGTCTGCAAGTACACCAACCTCATCTTTGGATTCACAGTCGATATTGACCTCAAGATCACCACCGGCAACCTTCTGTGCAGCTTCCGTAAGTTCTTTGAGCGGACGCGTCATTTTCCTGGTAACATGGATTGTGATTAAAACCGATATAAACATGATAGACAGCGTTGAAACCAAAAACAATCGGATAATACGGTTACTCGACGCATTGATCTCCTTTGTCGGTGCGGTGACAACAAAAAACATACCGTTTTCTAACTGTCTGGCGGTCATTTTCTTCTTTATGCCATCCAGATTATAACCGACAAGATTATCCTGTGTTCCTTTTTTGTACAGTAAATTTAAGACCTTTCTGATCTTTCCATGTGTATTTTCTTCATCAAGTCCTTCCGGATAATCACGGTGATAATAAATTACATAATCTGCTCCTGCAAGGAAAGCATAACCGCTCTCATAAATCTGTACAGAATCCACCTTTTCTTTCAGCAGTGCCATATCAATATCCATGCCCAGAACACCGATAAAGTCTTCATTCCTGTATATCGGCACCACATAAGAAATAATCCAGTCATTTTTATTCTTATTGTCATACGGCTCCATCCAGAACGCCTCTTCTTTTTCGAGTGCCTCATAATACCAGTCGACATGCTCCTTATCATCCTGTGCATATTTTGAAAAATCGACAAGGGAATCTTCAGTAACTTCGCCATTTTCATCCTTGTACCAGAAAAATCCTGTCTGGGGACCAGCAAGTTCCGGATTCACTCTCATATAGACTCCGCGTGATCCTTCTGTATTTTTCACAGTATGTAAGGCAACCTCCTGCACTTTCTTCACCAGCACATCGGTATTGTCTTTGTCCATCCCGTTTTTTCCAAGTTCGCCATACTGTTCTATTGTATAATCCTGAATCATATTCACGGACTGTTCAATACTTGTCAGCGTTGCATTGATCTCCTCTGCCTTATCCTCGCAAAACAGATTCATGAACTGCGCGGAATCCTCATTTACAAGTTTATGCGTATATATAAAACCAACATATCCAAGTGCCAGCGCTGAAAGAAGTACACATCCTACCGTCAAAGCCAGAAATTTAGACTGTAAAGACCTCATCGGCAATCCTCTCTCTCTTCTTTCTGATATAGTTCTATTATATGCATTTTGTCATAAATTGTCAAAAAATATCACTCATTTTTTGTATGTTTTTTTGAACACTTTCGACAACATTTTCTTGATTTTTTTTCCGGGAAACCCTAAAATTATTTGTGGTATGTGACCATGCCACAAATAATTTTGACACAATAGAGGTATAAATTTTATGGAATTTCAAAAATTAAATGCACCATCACTCAAAGAGTTATTTATATCCGAACTTGAAAATATGATCATTTCCGGCAGACTTCCGATTGGCACGAAACTCCCATCCGAACGTGAACTTGCCTCATCCATGCAGGTTTCACGTGCCGTCGTCAACTCCGGTATCGCCGAACTTGAAAAGAAGGGGTTTGTCGTGGTAAAACCACGGATCGGTACGTTCGTAGAAGATTACCGCAGAAATGGAACTATGGATACCTTAGTTTCCATTATGAAATATAATGGCGGTTCTTTAAGCAGTGATGAGATCCGTTCCATCCTCGAAGTGCGTATTCTTTTTATGAACCTTGCAGCCCGCCTTACGATTGAAAAAGCAAGTGACGCTGAAATCGAGGGACTTACCTTTTATCTGGACAAATTAAAAAATTCCTCCACCCCGGAGGATGCCGCTGCATCGATCTTTGAATTCAGCCACGAACTGAGTTTTATCAGTGGAAATATGCTTCTGCCGCTGTTTTTTACCTCTTTCCGCGACCTTGTTTGCAGCCTGTGGGTGCGCTATGCAATAAAATACAGCATCGAGGAATTATACCAGAGTGCCTTATCCATTTATAATTTCGTCCGTGCAAGGGACGTAGACGGTGCTCTCCATTACATAGAAACTTCCACCACAGAATGTATCAGCGGAAACCGCATGATCTACTGATCTTAGAAACACCTTCAAATAAACTTCATAAAAACAGCCGGACTTTGAGGCATTCTGACCGCTGCTTCATTATCTGACGATCACAGGTCACCTCAAAATACGGCTGTTCTTATTTTTCTTACATTTTATTTTGCAAACTGGCTGTTATACAGTTTTGCATAAAATCCATTTTTCTCTAACAGTTCCTCATGTTTTCCCTGTTCCACAATATTTCCATCCCGCATGACAAGAATGATATCTGCTTCTCGGATCGTGGAGAGACGATGTGCAACGATGAAACTGGTACGTCCTTTCATCATACGCGCAAATGCTTCCTGAATCTTGATCTCGGTTCTCGTATCAATCGAGGATGTCGCCTCATCTAAGATCAGCATCGGCGGCAGACACAGCATGACTCTCGTGATACAAAGGAGCTGTTTCTGTCCCTGCGAAAGACTTCCGCCATCCTCCGAGATCACGGTATCATATCCTTTTGGCAGACGCTTGATAAAGCTGTGAGCATGGGATGCTTTTGCCGCTGCGATGATCTCTTCCTCCGTGGCATCCGGTTTTCCCATCGTGATATTTTCACGGATCGTTCCACTCCTTAACCACGTTTCCTGCAATACCATACCATAATTGCTTCTGAGGCTCTTTCTGGTCATTTCACCGATCGGTGTTCCGCTGACACGGATCTCTCCACTGTTCACATCATAAAAACGCATCAGAAGATTGATGAGCGTCGTCTTACCGCAGCCCGTAGGCCCTACGATTGCCACGCGCTGCCCCGGCTGTACGGAAAGGTTGAAATCCTCGATCAGCTTCTGTTCCGGCGTATAAGAGAAATATACATGGGACAGTTCTACGCTTCCGTCCGCTTTCTCTAACACTTTCGCACTCTCTGCATCCGGCTTCTCGACCGGCTCCTCGATCAGTTCAAACACTCGGGCAGCACAGGCAAGTGCATTCTGCAGCTCGGTGATGACACCGGAGATCTCGTTAAACGGCTTCGTATACTGGTTCGCATAACTTAAAAGACTCGATAACTGTCCGACTGTAATGCTTCCTCTGATGGCAAGAAATGCACCGATGACACCGACTGTCGCATAGACAAGGCTGTTGATAAAACGTGTTGCCGGGTTCGTGATACTTGAAAAGAAGATCGCGCGCAGTGAATATTTCTGCAGTCTTCCGTTGATCTCGTCGAACTGCTCTAACGCCTCATCCTCATGTGAAAATGCCTGCACGACTTTCTGGTTTCCAACCATCTCTTCGATGAAAGCGGTCTGTTCGCCCCGCGTCTCAGACTGCAGTTTGAACATGGAAAATGTCTTTTTTGCAATAAAACTTGCAACAAACAATGATAACGGTGTGATGACCACGACCGCAACCGTGATATTCACACTGATCGTCAGCATAAAGATCAGTGTACCGAAAATTGTCACGATTCCGGTAAAAAACTGTGTAAATCCCATCAGAAGACCATCTGCAAACTGATCAACATCCGCGATGACACGGCTGACCACCTCTCCATAAGAATGGGAATCAATATACTTAAGCGGTAAATGTTCGATCCGCTCAAACGCTTCTTTCCGGATATCACGGATCACATTGTAAGTAATCTTATTGTTGCATGCATTCATGATCCACTGCGCGGCTGCCGTGAGCAAAATCACCACTGCCATACGCTCTAAGATCACAAGGATTCCTGCAAAATCAACCTGTCCCTTCGTGATAATCAGGTCGACTGCACGTCCTGTTAAGATCGGGATATAAAGAGTCAGTGCCACGGTAACTGCCGCAAGCACGATCGATAAGCCAAGGTAAAACCAGTATCTCCGGATGTAATCAAGCACTTTTTTTACTGTTGTCTTCTGCTGGTCTGTCACTACTTTTTTCATGCCGTCTTACCTCCTTCCTGTTTCTTAAACTGTGAGTTGTAGATTTCCTGATATACCTCACAGCTTTCTAACAGCTCTTCGCTGGTTCCAAGTCCGACGATCTTTCCATCATCAAGCACAACGATGCGGTCTGCATGCTGGATTGAAGCAGCTCGCTGGGAAACGATAAAGACGGTCGTCTCTCCTTCCATTTCGCGGATGGCTTTTCGAAGAGCTGCATCCGTTGCAAAATCAAGTGCGGATGCACTGTCGTCTAAAATGAGTATCTCCGGTTTCTTTACGACTGCACGTGCGATCGTTAAACGCTGGCGCTGTCCGCCGGAAAGGTTTTTTCCGCCCTGTTCGATTTCAAAATCAAATCTGCCCTCTTTGTTGTCGACAAACTCTTTTGCCTGCGCAACTGTGATGGCACGGTTCAGATCTTCTTCTGTCGCATCCGGGTTTCCCCATTTTAAGTTCTCGCGAATCGTTCCATGGAACAACACGGCTTTCTGTAAAACCGTACCAATCTTTCCACGCAGCTCCTCAAGCGGATAATCTTTGACGTCTTTTCCGTCCACTTTAATAAAACCGGACGTCACGTCATAAAACCGCGGGATCAGGTTGACTACCGAAGATTTTCCGGAACCGGTTCCTCCGATGATACCGATCGTCTCGCCTTTTTTTACCTTAAAATCAATATCCGTTAAAGATTCGTCTCCGGCACCCGCATAGGTTAATCCTACATGTGAAAATTCCACGGCATACTCTGCTTCTTCTGATCTGTCAGCGGTATCCGTCTGCACCTTATCCACTTTCTGGCCTGATCCGTCCGTGATGGATGGCTGCATCTCAAAAATGGACTGGATACGGTTTCCACATGCAATGGATTTATTGATATTGATGATCAGGTTTGCCAGCTTCACTAACTCCACTAAGATCTGTGACATATAGTTGATCAGCGCAACCACCTCACCCTGTGTGATATATCCGTTATCAACACGGACTGCACCGGTCCAGACAAGCACCACGATCGCACCGTTGATGATCACATAGGTAAGCGGATTCATTAGTGCTGATATCTTTCCGACATAGATCTGCGCCCTTGTCAGAAGATCATTATTTTCATTAAAATGTACTTTTTCATCATCTTCCTTATTAAAAGCACGGATCACCCTGCTTCCTGTTAAATTTTCTCTTGTGATCCCAAGCACCTTATCGAGCGCTGACTGTACCTTTTTATAAAGCGGAATACTGATCAGCATGATACCGAATACGATTATGGAAAGAAGCGGGATCGTAACGACAAACACCAGTGCCGCTTTGACATCGATGGTAAATGCCATGACCATTGCGCCGAACACGATAAACGGGGAACGCAGAAACAGACGCAGCACAAGGTTCACGCCGTTCTGCACCTGATTGACATCACTTGTCATTCTCGTGATCAGTGTTGCCGTTCCAACAGTATCCATCTCTGTAAAAGAGAGGCGCTCAATGTGTGCAAACAGCGCATGGCGCAGTTTTGTTGCAAACCCGACTGCCGCCTTTGCCGCGAAATACTGTGCGGTGATCGAGCAGGTCAGACCGATCACTGCAAGCAGTACCAGCACCATACACATTTTCATAATATAGGACTTGTCCCCGGTCGCAACACCGGTATCAATGATTGCCGCCATAACCAGCGGCACGATCAGTTCAAAGGTTGCCTCGAGCAGTTTAAAAAGCGGACCTAATACACTTTCTTTTTTATAATCTTTTAAATAAACCAGTAACTTTTTCATAGTATTCTCCATTTTTACGCTGCACTTTACGCATGACAAGTTTGGGCGTAAGCACAAACTTGAGTGTGAAAATCTTATTTTCACACTGCCCTCAAATGTTTATTTTTTAATTTTTTTCATCTGCTGCAAACCAAAGATCACTACCCCACCTATGATAAAGAACAGGATGGAAAAATTGTGGATCGTCATTGCAGGCTGTGGGGTATCCAGTGTTGTTGGTCCCATGATCACAGCATAAATAGAACCAAGCATCAGTCCGACGATCAGAAAGATCATCTGCGCCCGAAAACGCTCTAATGCCTTACGGATCAGCTTTACAATACTGAAAATACCGACTAACACACCACATCCGAATACGAATACTGTCGGAAAACTTTTTAAGTTTAAATGCAGGATATCTTTAATCGCCGTCACGATCGGCAGGTAAAGTCCCATAATTAAAAGCAGTGTGGAACCGGAAATACCAGGAAGCACCATTGCGCAGATTGCAACTGCGCCTGCTATGAATACATAAATTCCTGTTGTGACTGTCAGATGTTCCAGATTTACACTGTTTCCGCCGCCAACCGGATTAAAATAGGTGATGGCACACACAATGGCTGCCCCAACCAGTACAAACGGGCAATATGCATATTTCCCTTTTAGTGTGTCCAATTCTTCACGGACTACAATCGGAATTGCAAAAATTATAAATCCGATAAATAATGAACTGATCGCATAAATATGGGATTCAAAAACATTTGCAAGGATCAGAATCGCAAGAACCATTCCTGTTACCCAGCCGATACCGAGCTTGATCAGAAAGAAAAACGCTGTTTTCTTTTTTTCCATATTTCCGGTGATCAGATCATCGATCGAGTCGATAAACTGATCGTAAAACCCAAGCAGAAATGCCACGGTTCCACCGGATACTCCCGGGACACTGTCTGCGAGTGCCATACAAAATCCTCTGATAAACTGTATTATGTACATACGGTTACCTCTTTCTTCCTTATTAATATTTACATGTGCTGTCTGCACACCATACTGCCTATTATAATCTTTCGGCTTCTGTTTTGTCTAGTATCGTAAACATTAATATTTCTTTTTTGTATCTTTTATGTTACTGTTCACTCGTACCTCGTTCCAGTAACGGATTTTGCCGATGCTTCGCATTCCAAATCGGCAAAATCTGCTGCCACCACTGTATCATACGGCATTTTCAGTTCAGAAAATGCCTGCCTGTGAACAGTAACTCTTTTATTTCAATTTCCCGGCGCAGTCCCAAAAGACAGATCAGATTTGGCACTGCCATCAGAAAATTAAACAAATCCGAAATGCCCCACACCACATCGAGAGTAATCACGGCGCCGAAATAAACGCACATCATATAAACGACCTGGTAAATGCGGACACCCTTTTCCCCAAACAGATACCGCACGGCGCACTCGCCATAGACATTCCATCCGATGATCGTCGCAAACGCAAACAAGACCAATGAAACCGACAACATCTCATCGCCCCACACCGGCAGTTCCCGGAATACGGCAAAACACATCCGCTCCCCCGGCACCCCCGCATAATTGCCCGGATGGGCAATCATACTTGAAACCGAAGCAATTCCTGTGATTGCACACATGACGACCGTATCCCAAAAAGGCCCTGTCATGGAGACAAGAGCCTGATCCCGCGGTGAGGCATGCTGCGCCGTCGCCGCTGCCATGGGAATTGAACCAAGTCCCGCCTCATTTGTAAAAAGCCCTCTGGAAATCCCGGTTCTTAACCCCGCCATCACCGTTGTCCCAACCACCCCCCCTGCGGCAGCCTCCGGCACAAACGCAGAGGTCACGATCATTTTTACTGCCTCCGGGATCACCGTATAATTTTTCATCAGGATAAAAATACATCCGCCTAAATAAAATGCACTCATCACAGGAACCAGCCAGGTACATACTTTTCCAATCTGCCGGCTGCCACCGATGATCACCTTCCCCGCAAGCACACCCGCTGCCATGCCGATGATATGCGGCGATACCGGTATCTGTTCCGTTATCGCCGCACTGATCGAATGTGCCTGCACACTGCTGCCGATCCCAAGCGACGCTAATATCGTAAACACAGAAAATAAGACCGCAAGTCCTTTCTGCTGCATGCCTCTCTCCAACACATACATCGGACCGCCGATCCTCTTTCCGTCTTTTTCCGTTTTGCGGTATTTCATGGACAAAAAACATTCTCCATAACAGGTTGCAATTCCAAGCACACCGGTGATCCAACACCAGAACACCGCACCTGCCCCACCGACTGCGATCGCCGTGGAGATACCGATAATATTTCCCGTCCCGATCGTCGCCGCCAACGCTGTCGCAAGTGCCGAGTAGGAAGTATTATTTTTCCCGGAAAAACTAAGCCTGATCCCACATGGGATCTTACGCTGGATAAACCGCAGACGAAATGTAAAATACAGATGTGTTCCCAGAAGAAGCAGAATCTGCCCCGTGGCAGCAAGCTGACTGATTTTTTGCATAGCACACTAAAATCCCCGTATACGGATGCCCTTGTTCCAGTATACGGGGATTTTCTTTGATTCATTCTTTGATTTTTATTTTTGTGAGTGCCCTCTATGCAGTTACTTTTTTCCGCTGTTCCACCACCTGTGCCAGCCGGTCCAGACTTTTATTGCAGATCACAGTATACACACTTCCAAAAATGTTTGCCCCGATACGCAGAATCACTGCATTCTGCAGTCCAAACAATCCTGCCGCAATCGACAACGCCCCAAACGTATTGAACGCCGTCTGCCATGCATAGCCGGCAGAATAACCAACTCCGATTCCTCCAATCATGCCGATATACGGATACATGGATTCCGGAAGGATCAGATATAATGCCACAAAAACAAGGCTTCCCACGATATTAAAAAGACCTCTTTTTTCTGCCCTTCCCATGCAATCACCGGTAAACAGCAGGCAGACTGACATACAGGCTATCCCCGCCCACATCGCTCTTGGAAGTCCCAGAAGAGACATCACAAGCATCGCAGAGGAAACAATGAAAGTCAGTTTTACATACCAGCGGTTTCTGGCAGAGGAAAGATCAAATTCCCGGAACAGATCCAAAAAAGTTCTCCGGTATGGTCTGTTTTTCTGATTCTTATAGAAAATCGCCATACAGATCACCATTCCGGCAAGCAGTCCCTCCACGCGCAGCAGATACGCATGTCCGCTCACGTCATATCCCTGTAACAGCAGATAACCGAGTACAAACGTAGAATGGTTGTACATGATCACATTGTGACATCCTAAGATCATCAGAAGCATGATACAGAATACGTTTACAAAGAATGCCGGGATGGGCGAAAGCATATTGCTAAGCCTTGGTCCCGCGATCAGTATTCCAAAAATACCGGCGATTGATAGCAGTCCATGCGTGGTTTTGATCCCAAAATCTGCCTGGCGCAGCACCAGCACTGCCAAAAGAACGGTCACTCCGACCACACTGTTTTCCGATCCGGTCAGTTTACTGTATAAGGTCACAACCGCCACACAGAATACCATCACCAGATAGACCTTAAAGTTATAGATTAAGATATGACGTCTCTTTTCTTTTTTGTCTGTTGTATTTTTGATGAGCTGTTTTGAACCTGTCGAACTGAGCTGAAGTTCCTGATAAAATGTCATAGTACTCTCCATTTCTACACTGTTTTTTGCAAAGTAGAGAGTACTATAGCGCAATTTGCGGGAAACGTCAAGGTTTTATCTCACACAAAACCGTTTCAATGCTTTTCTTCCCACAAACTGCAAAATCCTGTCTGCTAAAAAACCAATGATACCGAGTGTAAAAATACCGATAAAGATCCAGTCTGTCTTATAATAAAGTCTTGATGTGTAGATCAGATAGCCGATTTCCTCCGAGCAGCCAGCCTTTTAACACGCGCTGCATACTGATTAAAATATCCCGGAAAAGCTCTCCGCTTGCCACCAGTTTTCCCGCTCCCGCAAATGTGGTAACCGGTCCCGGAAGAAAATCATCGCTGTAAAATAACGAACCGGTCTGCCAGATCAAAAGCAGCAGAACCCATGTGATCAGACCACTTTTTATAATTACCTGTATGACTCTTTTTTCTTTTTTCTTTTTTCTTTCTTCATCTTTCATCCTCCCTGTTTTCCAACAAAAACTACAACCTGCGTCATCTTTACAATGCCCGCCACTCCGGACAGAATTTTTTCCTATACATAAAACATCTCATTTTCCTGGAATCCTTCATTCTGTATCAGATGCGCTTCTTTCTCATCCACCGCATACAGACGGTATACAATGACCTCTACTTTTCTGTTCCACGATACCTTCCGCATACAGGCTCTGGTATCTCTTTTCTGTTCCATATCTGACCGCCTTTACAAATTCCGGCCGTATGATTGCCCTGCTGCATCCCGGATACAGATGAAATCCTTTCAGTCTGTCATAATCCGTAATAACTGCTGATTCTCCGATAAACTGCGCCACAAACGGTGTCTTCGGATTTTTATAAATCTCTGTCGGCGTTCCCATCTGCTCGACTCTTCCTTTTGCTGTGTGATTGTTTTCTGCTTCGACGTCTTGCTTGATGTATTTATATACCAGTTTTGTATGCGATTCCACGACGGATTGTGTAATCGTTTGCATGGCAGATGGTATTTTCCTTATTTTTCCACTGTTTGTTTCGTTTTTTTATGTATGTTTTTATTCGTAATTTTGCAATTATCTTTATTTTCCTGCAAACGTTTACAATCTTTAAATAAAAAAGAACTCCTCCTGACGGTTTTAAACCATACAGAAAGAGTTCTCTGTGTTTTTGTTACATCTGCCTCGCTCCACACATCTTGCGGTATACAAGCACACCTACCTGCATGGAATCGATCCACACGACATCCCACTGTAGATTTTCTCCTTTTGAAGCCTTAACTTACCTTTTTATCCGGCTCCTTTTTACCTTTCCTTTTGTTTGTTCAATGGCTATTTTATCTTTCTCCTGTTGTTACTGAAATCTCCTTATGGTAAATGTCTGGTAAATTTATTGTAATTTTTTTCGCTACACAGGTAGTTTTATGTAACATAAAAAAACAGGCTCGTGACCTGTTTTCTCTCAGATATAATATTCCATCCGGTTTGCATTCTCCACTAACGTACAGCTCTCCCGGATCATCAGTTTTCCTTCTAACTCCGTCCGGACGATTCCCTTATGTCCGCCGCCCAGGCGGTCGATCAGAAGATAAAGAGCAAACTTTCTCATCTCTTCCTTTGGAAGGCGCACTGTGGTGAGCATCGGTTTGGTATACTGTGCCTCCTCAATATCGTCACTGGAAATAATGGATGGAACGTAATAGCGGTTTTTATATTTATTCAGGCATTTTAAATTGCGGTTGACGGAGACGATGCTCCGGTATTTTGCCGATAACTTTTTCAATACATTATCATTACATTTTCCAATGGTGATCAGTCCATCACTGCGGATGTCCCCATCCGGCTCCATCTGCGCAATGACCTTATCAATATTTTCCGTCCGGCATTTTCTGTCATTCGAAAACAACGGCTGATGAAAAATATGCATCAGTATGCATCCCTGCCTGTGGATCTCACTCTCAATGACACGCAGCAGCTCACTGAAAAACGGATCTGTCTCAAGATTGCCCGTTCTTGTCATCAGCATATCAAGATACCACACTTTCTGACTGGTATCCGTAATTCCCTTTTTTAGATTTCTCGCTGCTTCGTTTGGCATATAATTGAGTTCTCTGGCAATCTTCCAGATCCGCTCCCGCAATTCCTCCGAAGAACATTTATACCCGGGATTGTTCAACACCCGCGAGACTGTCGCTGTGGAAACTCCCGCTTCCTTTGCAATTTTCTTAATAGACAAAAACCTCACCCCGTTTTATTTCCTACTATTTCCATATGTTAAGTGGATGTTAAAGCAAGGGGAAGTTTTTTTCAATAGCTATTCAAAATTTTAATCCTGTCTGTCCCCGTCCCCATAACACTCACAAAACCGCGCTGCAAAGGATGGTTTTTCCCCTGCCACATACAGATGCGCCGTGCTGCCAAATTCATTCACACGAAAACCTGCGCTCCCTTTTCTGCGCTCTTCCGTATAAATACTGGTGATCGAGCTCGGCGCCGCACACAGCCCATGCCACAAAACCATTGGAGATACATTTAACAGATGGCTTAACATCACACACTCTACCCCGAAATGACAGAACAGAACGATCGTGTCATGATTTGGCTCATTCACGCGGTAATACATATCATCCCGCTCATAACCATGCTTTTTCAGTAATGCATCCAGACCATCGCAGACCCACCGGTAAGCTTCTTCCACATTTCCTTTTCGCATGATGTCTGTCTTATTCCAGCGCTCCCTGTCATAAAGATCCAGATCCTTTTCCATGTCCTGTGGAAGCCAGTCCCAGCAGATCGACTTTTCATTTTTCACATCCGGCCTGTCAATGTGTGCTTCAAACTCACGGAGCCAGTCTAGTGTCTCTGCCGTCCGGTTCATTTTTTTTAAGGTGCATCCAGCGGTATCCTGTGCCCGTCCCAATGGTGATACATAAAATGCCTTTATCTGCAGTTTTGCCAGGTATTCCGCTGCAAGTTCTGCCTCCCTCCATCCGGTTTTTGTCAATGTGTCCAGTTCGTAATTTGGATCGCCATGTCTTACGATTATGATTCTCATGTGTATTCCTCCTGATTTTCCATGAAGATTTAGGGGCAAAAGGTGGTTTTTAATATGTCTAAATTTTTCCCACAACCTTTTTCTCTTTTATGATATACTCGATTTATGACAAAAGCAATGGCGTACAAAATCCTGGGAATCACCCCTGGAACAGATCTTACGGATATCAAAAAGAAATACCGACAGCTGATGCACCGGGTACATCCTGACACGGAAGCATTTTCTACCAGAGCCTATGATTTTACTGCACAGGAGATCAATGAAGCTTATGATTTTCTGCGCAAAAATATGCCTGAGGAAAGTTTGGAAAAAGCTGATAAAAATACTACATCCAGCAGGAAACAGCACGGAAAACTGCTTACCGCCAGTCTTAAAGCTCTTTTCCATTTTCATCCCGGACGATCAGATGAAAGTCATATGGCTGCACCGCCTTAGCGTACTGCTCCCAGTCCCTTGCAGAAAAATCCATATTTTCTATCTTCTGATACGCATCCACATACTTTTCTGATATTTTAGAATTATCACTATACCACCCTAAAAACCGGTCTTTAAAAATACTTATCATACTTCCACCGATCAAAAGCAGGATTACAAGGGAAAACAGTACCATAAGTGAATTTGTCCGGAAAATCCTCTGTTTTATCGTCATAAAAAACACCTCTTGTTCTACATTTGTTATTTATCATTCCTGTAAGCATGTCTCATTACTTTCACTCATTACATCATGATAACGTCTAAATGTAAATACAAAAGGTGTCTTTTATAAACAAATCTTAAACTGATTTTTTCAGTTCCATTTCATCATTCATCCCGGTAAACCCGAATTTTTCATACAGCGGGCGTCCCATCTCGGTCGCCTCCAAAGAAATCGCATCAATTCCTTTGTTCTTTGCATCCGCCACCAGTAAATTCAGCGTCTGGTATGCAATCCCTTTTCGCCGGTATGCCGGATTTGTATACATATTCATAATATAAGCTTTCCTTCCGGTCGGGTTGTGATAGGTCGGCATGACCCTGAAATAACTGATACCGCCCGCGCCGATGATCTGGTCTTTGTCATAGACCAGTATTGCGGTATGGCTGCCGTCTTTTAAGGCTTTTTCATAATAGTCTCTCGACTGTGCCGCAACTTCGGACATGTCCACCTGATCGGCTAATTTGTTTGCGGCTCTTAAAACTTCGATCCTGGTGGTAACTAAAATGTCTATATCCTGTTGGGTGGCTGTTTTGTAGATGAAATTCATAAATATTCCGTCCTCTCTGCCTATGATTATACCGATGTTCTAATCAATTGGCAACAGAATTGCAGACCTTTATTTTTCCAGACCGTCGATCCATGCAAACAATTCTTCCAGATCATAATCACCGCTGTGCGGCAGCCCCCACGGCAGGGCAAAATCAACATTATAGTGTTTATTTTTGAGCATGGAAGCTAATATAACAGGGATTGCAATCGAAGTATCTCTGTCAAATGCACCATGTCTGATCCGCCAGTTCTTTGTAGTATCACAGGTTCCGATAAACCAGGTGGGATTGAGCAGGCGGATCCTATCCGCGTCTGCCATCTCTCCATGAACCTTAGAATGTTCTGCCGAAAATCTGGTAAAATGTCTTGCAAATACATTTTCATCGCCAAATTCCTCATTCTCCGGACTGTTTAAGGACAATGAATCAAATGCCGGTGTCGGCTTCATTCGGGTAATCTTTGCCACATACGCATCCGCGTCTATACCGGTTGCCTCATTTCCGGTATAGGTGATATAATTTTGTTCTGCAATCTCACTTCCGGGAACAGCAAGTCCTTTTAACCTGTTTTGTGAATCAAGAGTTGCCCTCTCTTTTGTGGCTGATGCAAGAACAAAACTCATTACATAATCTTTAAAGGAACCTTCACCTTCTTTATCAAGAGTAAGTTCATTCCCATTATCATCCTTAAGATGCAGGCTGTTTACATAGTCAGGAAACTCTGCTTTCAGCTCTTTGGATAATTTTCTCTGCTCCTCATCCAGTGCCCCTGCAACAGGGATCATTTTCGGACCTTCCAGACTCATCCCGAATTTCATCATATGAAATACGGATTCTTTCTGAAAGAGCCATTCATACGCAGCATCTGCATTTTCAAGATTATGGATCGGACAATAACAGCTTGCAGCAAAGATATCATCTCTCTCATCTGCCGCACCGATCGCTTTTAGATAAGGCTCATACTCCTTCGCATTACCGGAAGCCCCAGCCAGTGCAGAAAGTGCACCTCCTGCCGATGTTCCATTTGTAATGATCTTTTCCACATCTCCCGGGATCACGTCCGCATTATATCTCATATATCTGATTGCAGCTTTCATATCAACAATAATAGCAGGTGCACGTCCTGTCAACTTTTCCTCTTTCCCGGTATTCTCTTTTCCGGAACCGCCCACAAAAAATTCCTGGGAATCCATACCGGTATTACGTCCCCTGATCCCCGCACACAATACTACATATCCGTGCAGTAGCGCTTCAAATGCTGTATTAGGTTTATGATTAAACGGATCTATCCCAACCTCCATTGCAGGACCTTCCATATATCCTCCTACTGTATTCGGAGCAAAAACCGGTGCTGTCTTTAAATCGTATCCATTGATCGTTTTTCCCTGATAATACGCTTCCGGCACATAAATATTTAATTTCTGTACACTGCTTACCGGCTTTGCACAATAAACGATATTTTCAAATGCCCTGTAAGTAACACTCCTGTTTTGAAGTTCACAGGTTTTTATCTCATATTTCTCCGGATCAAATTTTAAATCGTACATATTATCCCATACCTCTTTCCTTACGAATTATACTGATCAGCATATTTTTCTACATCAAGTAATAATACAATAACAAAAATTACAACTCCGAGGATAGCCCCCATCCATGTATAGTCAAATTTTACTGCATTAATCACTGCTGCAGTTGGCTCAGCCGCCGGATTATATCCTACCGATGCAAGAATCCAGCCCGTCAGTGCACTGCCAATACCGATACCAATTTTGGAACCAATGGACTGCGCAGATGAAATAAGTCCCTCGGAACGGATACCATATTTCCAGTCTCCATATTGTACCACATCCGGGACAAGTGCAAATACCGCTGAGAGGATTGGTCCTACACCAAGTGAGCGGATCACAGTTCCTATCACAATAAGTGTTGTATTTCCACCGGCAATACCTGTAATAACAAATCCCACAATGATCAATACCGCTCCCATAAGCAGGAACGTTTTTTTATTCCATTTCTTTGAAACGGCCGGCATAAAAAAAAGAATAAAAATACCAGGAAGCTGTCCTGCTGTCATGAGGACTGACATAAACATCGGATTTCCCAAAACCATATTACAATAGTAAATCTGTGCTCCAATCGCATTTGCATTCATAATAAGTGAAAATGCACCGAGCAACAATAATAACCAGAAATATTTATTCTTTAAAGTTGCCGGGAGCTGCTGGCTCATCGGAATACCGGCCATTTTCTTTGTATCCTCATCATTGACCATTTCTTTATTGAGCAATCCTGAAATCAGAATAAGGACACACGCAGCAAAACCTAAAATGATGCTTGATGTCTTCCACCCAAGATTTAATACAAGCGGCGTAATCAGTGAGCCTGCGATCAGACCTATGATATTGTTTCCCAGTGCTGAAAATGTTGCAAGCATTGTAGAATCGTCCTTATCATGTGTCATGAGTGGCAGAAGGGCTGTATTGGAAATTCCATAAATAGTGTATACAATACAGCTCATGAAAATATATGTAATGTAAGCGTATACAAGTTTTCCATTCTCTCCAAGTCCCATGGGAACATTCATCAAAAGAACAATTCCCAACAATGAAAGCGGCGCTGAAGCAATGAGCCATGGTCTTGCTTTACCAAGCCTTGTAGATGTCTTATCCACAATTCCACCCATAAGCAAATCCGTAATACCATCAAAAACCCTGCACACCAGAAACATTGTAGCAATGGCACCTGCACCTATCAGTGCTGTGTCTGTGTAGTAATTGAGAAGAAATGCCGCTGCGATCTGACTGAACACATTTCCTCCACCCGTTCCAATACCGTACGCCAGCTTATTTTTAAGCGGCACTTTTTTTCTGTTATCCATATTTACCTCCCAAAAGATATATTTTTTTGATATCTCTATTATATTTTGCCCTGCGTTGACAAACAATTCGGGTTCCGATAGAATTAAGTCAGAAACAGACTTAAAGGAGAACGGCTGCATGAATACTGAGAATTTAAAGGAGTTTATTGTTCTTGCTGAAACAAAAAACTTTTGGGAAGCCTCTGAACGGCTCTATATGAACCAGTCCACGTTATCAAAACATATCAAAAGTCTGGAAAATGACCTCGGTGTGGCTTTATTTACACGCACCACAAGACGGGTAGAACTCACAAACTATGGAGAAATTTTTCTGCCTTACGCAAAATCCGTTACCCGTTCCGAATTTGAAGGAATTTCTGCTATCCAGAGAATGCTTAATATCGAAAATGGTCTTCTCACCATCGGTACGATTCCTTCTATGCCACAGTATCACATCACTCAGTTTCTTGCACAATTTCAGAAATTATACCCCGAAACTACCGTACGGATCACAGAAGATGATCCTGTAAATTTAATGACATATCTGGAAAATGAAAAATGTGAGCTGATCTTTAACCGTGAAGATAAAGTTACTTTTGAAAAAAACTTTCTCAATGACCATTACATTTTGAGGATCCCTTACATGAGTGATCATCTGGTTGCACTGATTCCACTCAGCCACCCTCTGGCGTCTTCTTCGTCTATTACCCTGCAGCAACTTAAAAATGATCGTTTCTGTTTTATAAAAGAAGGTTCCCTGATGTACCAGATGTCAATGGATGCATGCCAGAATGCAGGTTTTATTCCAGATATCGTTTTTACCAGCCACAGAATTGATTCCATTTTAGACATGGTAACCAACCAAAACTGTGTCGCTCTGCTGATGAACGTTCATCTTCAGCTTCCGGAAAATGGTCCAAAACAAACCGGTGCTCCATGGTGTGCTGTTCCTATCACGCCTGTTATTTCATCACAGCTTTCATTATGCTACCGCTGCGACAAGCCTCTTTCAAAAACAGCACAGTTATTTATAAATTTATGCAACGATAAATTGTTCAAATCCTGACATATACGCCCGGTAAATTTTCTATGCCCACAAAAAAAAAGCAGAAAAGATGAATTCATCTTTTCCGGCTTTTTTATTCGTACGCCATTACCTCTTCTAACAGTTTTTCTATTTCTTCAATCACTGTCTTTATCCCATCCGGCGTAATTTTATCGTAGTGAATCCCAGCAGATACCACCACCGGAACTAAAAAACGTTCATACAACTTAACTGCCCACCTGTCACTGATCACATGATCCTTATGTCCTTCAAAAACATGCGAGATCAAATTAGATTTTTCATCTACGATGCTCACAGCGCCTATATGTGACCTGTCCCCGCCTGCGATCAGCACCTGTATCCCACATTCCGTCCTGCAGACGGATACCTGTACGATCCTGTCTAACAGTACAATCTGTTTTTCAATCAAATTTATCAATTTACACCACCTATCCTGATGCGTCTCTCTCTACATTCCGCTCCAGGATTGCATTGTATTATGTAATCCCAATATTTCCAACAACCGTTCCGCAAAATTATCCGTCCACGCTTCAATCGTCGTATATTTTTGATAAAAACTGATCATTGGCGGTACAACGCGGACTCCCATGGAACTCAGCTCATGAAGATTCCTGAGATGAACCGGACTAAGGGGCGATTCTCTTGCCACAAGTACTAACTGTCTTGCTTCTTTCAACGTCACATCTGCTGCACGCAGGAGCAGATTATCACTGTAACCGGAAGCAATTCCCGCAGCTGTTTTCATTGAACATGGAACAATGATCATTGCGTCCATTTTAAAACTCCCTGACGCAGGACATTCGCCAAGTGAAGACACATCATACACCACATCTGCAAGTGCCTTTACCTGCTCTACTGTACAATCCGTTTCCTGGACAATGGTAAGTTCTGCCCCTTTTGTCATGATCAGATGTGTCTCGACATCAGCCATCTCTCTCAGCCGTTTCAACAGTCTGATCGCGATCGGAGCTCCGGATGCCCCACTTATCCCTACCAGAATTTTTTTCATATCAAATAAAATCCTTCCACTTTTCCTCATCAATATCCATAAATTTTGCCCGTGCAAATTTATCCTTCAGTTCAAATGGTACCGTGCAGTCAAAAATCGTCTTGCAGCTGATTCCCTTATCGGAAATACTCTGGCTGTAAGCCGGATCAGAACTCGGGTCAAGCGGATGACACCTTACCCCTGGAATTGTAATGATATCCCGATCTCCCTGAAAGCGCGTATTCATTGCCCACAGAACATCGCGCGTGTCAAAAATATCCACGTCCTCATCTACGAGGATCACATGTTTCAACTCTGGAAACGCGCTAAACGCCAGCAGCGCTGCCTGTCTCTGCTTTCCTTCATCCGTATGCACGGTCTTTCTGCACTGAAGAACTGCCATATATTTTCCTCCGCCTGACGGATGCGCATAAACATTCGTCACCTTCCCCGGCAATGCCTTCTCAAGCATATTATAAATACTGGCCTCTGTTGGAATTCCCGCCAGATTCACATGCTCTTCGCTTGGTCCGATCACCGTCTGCATGATCGGATTCTTTCTATGCGTAACCGCCTTTACCTTTATAAGCCAGCACTCATGACTTGCCAGCCCATTATATCCTGGGAATTCCGGCATCGCATATCCCGTATGTGTATTCTGATCCTCAACCACTCTGATTCCCGGCTGGATTTCTCCTTCAATCACATATTCAGCATTTGCGATTGCATTTTCTTTTATGGAAACACATGGTGCCAGTACCACCGGAGTCTTTCTGATGGCACCCGCAATCGAAAGTTCGTTATACCCAAGCGGTGTAGTTGGCGGTTCAAAGCAGGAACCAACTTCTATCGCCGGATCAACACCGATCGAAATAGAAATCGGAAGTGGCTGCCCGAGTTCTGTCGCCCTTTCTGCCATCACACCGATATGTCTGCTTCCCGGCTGTAGAAATATGGATAATTCATCCTTTGACTGAATGCACATCCTGTGGATCGTCACATCCGAGCATCCAGTATCCGGATGTGTTGCATAGCACATCCCCATTGTGATATATGGTCCTGCGTCCATCGGAGTGTTCGTCGGTGCCGGGAATAATTTGAATAAGTCAAAATCAGGATCCGTTACTTTATGTATCACTTCCTGACATGGTGCCTTTTCCTCTGAGACAACAGGCTCGATCGGGTTTAAAGCCGCCCTGCACAAAAGTTTTCCAAGTTCTTCTTTCCTGCAGTCCATAAGTTTCGCAACACGTTCCCTGCTGGCAAGCAGACCGATCAGCACTCTCGCATCCTTATGATTTTTTATATTGTTAAATATCATAGCCGGTCCGTCAATTTTCGTCGGACGCATGACCGTACCGCCTGCTCCCACATGCCTGTACACCCCTGCAAGCTCCGCTTCCGGGTCCACTTCAATATCAGTCTCCACCAGTTGACCATCCATCTGTCTTAACACTTCAAGCGCTGATCTTAAATCATTCACTACCATAATTGATATCATCTCCTTATTTTAAATAATCGATTGATAACTTTATTATAGTAGACATCCTGCTATAGAAAAATTCAAAATCAGGTGGATATTAATTCAGTTTGTGACTTAATGTGAGGAAATGTTGGATTTCATTAATCTTTTTTATAAAAAACTTGTGATGTTTGTTTTCTGTTCCAACAACAGCTTTTTACCTTGCTTCCTTTTCATCTACCCAGCAGGCACACGGTCTCACAATTTGTCGGTTGCCGAAGAAGAACACAATTCTTCGTCATTCTCCATTCCTACACAATTCTGTCTTTCATCGTCTGATTTCATCTCATCACTAACATTCAATGGTAAAGTCTGATCAGCCATAATCAAGCCTTCCTTGCTAAGCAACTCTTTTTCCTGTACCGGACTTGAAATATTCTGACTCCAGAATGTGATATGAACTCATAATCCTATTCTTTGCCCGAATATATTCATTTTCCGAAATCAGGCCAAGGCGAACCAGTTTTCTAAGCACCGCCATTTTCTTGCTGAATTCCAGACACTTTCCTGCATCCATCTGATACCACTCCATAGCAAAACCTCCTCTCAAAATACTGTTTTTCACGAATTACAAACAACCAGTCTCACATACACTTACAATTGCTATTCACACCACTCCGCCAGCATTACCAAACAAATATTCGATTTTTATTAAATAGTTGTAGAACATGCGTTTGTTTTATGCTATACTGATTGTATGAATCACTTCACGCTTTAATGTTTGAAGTAATATTTTTATATTTAAAAAGATTACTCTCTCACTTATAGGAGATTTAGAAGCGTTTTTGAAAAAATCAGATTTCTTGCAAAAAGTAAGCTTCTGATGAACTCTGATTATTTTATGTATAAGGCAGGTATTACAGATAAATAAACCATACAAAACAACAGGAATTGCCGGACTTCTGTGAATATGAGCATCCTGACAGAACTCTTTTGAAACGTGATATACAAGCCATTGCTCTGAAGCGAATGGAAGATGCGGCAAGAAGTATTTCTGATTTTGAGGAAATGATTAGGCAATGGGATCATCTGGATGACAACCGTGAATGAAAAGAACGCTATCACGAAATCGGCAGGGAAAATATCGATAGCAGGAAAGATGTAGCACCACTTGCCATTGTCATTCCTGCCCCTATTGATTATTCTTACTGGTGACAGCTTATGAAGGTATTTTCCTCCCCTATCTTTTCTGTAACTAATCTCTTTACTTTTTTCTATTTTGTTACTGTTTCGTTTCCTGCAATTGTATTCTTCCATAAATTCATCATACAAGGACATCTTATACCGAATACTCTTTATCTTTTCTTCTGTATATCCCATACGTCTGTGCTTTTTTCCACATGCAACATCCTCCAATGCCGGAAGTATCTTAAACTTTAAATCCAGCAATTCCTTCACTGCCTCTTTCACATCGCTGTAAACACTAAAATAGGAACCGCCACTATTCAGATGTTTCGCTATCTGATTTAGATTGGAACCAATCTTTCCAAGCTGCATGGAATACTCCTTTAACAGACTTGTATCTCCGTAGCATGGAAGCTTTCTTCCCAGAGCACATCTTCTGATATATTCCGACGTAGTAAGTCCGTTTTTCCTTTCTTTTTCCTCTATCTGTTCCTTATCCTCTGCGGATATACGCAAGGACATAAGAACCTTGTTATCTTTCTTTTTATCTGTATGGCTATTTCTCAAAACATTTTCTTAAGGTACAGCTTGTTAGGTCTTCCCAATCCCTGTCTCTTCCGTTCAAGTGCTCCCACCTTTTCCAATTCATCCAATAACTTGCATGCCTTTTGAGTTCCACAATTCAAATCCACGCAAATATTTTTTATTGAATAATAGATAAACACCCTCCCTTGGTTGTCAATCCATCCATTTTTTATTGACAATGAAACTCGATCTAAAAAGAGTGCGTATAAAAGCTTTGCATCCATTGACAGTTCAACAAAGCCTTCATCCTCTACCAGACATTTTGGCAGCTTGATGAAAGTAAAACGCTCCTCACCGGTGCAATAGTTATACTTCGGTTGAATACATACCTTTTCTAAATCTCTCATAAACTTAATCCTTTCTTTTCTCTTTTTACAAATTGGCAAGCAGTGCTCCGGTATATACCCGGCGCATTTTTGCTTGTTGGGGAATGCCCCAATCCCCTTGAACTGCGGATAAACCGCAGAGCCACGCTGACGCTTTACCATAAAATCACTTTTTCTTCTTTGAATCTTCCTCATAAAGATACATTACTGCCTCAAGTGTTTTTTTCAGAAACTTTGTTTGTTCATTATGCATCTTCTCTATTTCTGCAATATCCTCTTCGTACAATTTTCCGGTTTCATTTGCTTTCCTTGCATACTGATTGAGATTATTACTAATCCTTGAATGCAAGGATATTACCTGATCCAGATCCGGCCACTTAGGAATAATCACATATCCGTTCAATGCCATCTTTCTGATATATGCACTCATGTTTTGAACTCCAGCTTCCTTCATTCGATTATGCAGTATCTCCACCTCTTCCGGTTTGAATTTTACATAAATTCCTTTTGAATACTCTTTCACTTTTCTTTTCCTCCATTTCTTTTCAAATTTGTAATTTTTAGAAATCATTCTTCCGAGGGCAATCGGCAATTTCTAAAATTGGGCAACAAAAAAGCAACCGATATTACTCGATTGCCACTCTGTTACTCTTGCGAAACTATTCCTTTTTCAAAAAATTTGTAAATATTGCCTAAATGCTTTTGTGAACTTTTTCCTTCAAAAAACATTACAAATTGATAATTGACTTTTTGAAAATTATTGTTCTCAAGTTTCTATCAAAATTAGAAAAAGCCCAAACCACAAGGGTTTGAGCTTCATTTGCACATTCACGTTTTCTGTTTTTGGGTATAGAATTTTCACTGTTAAATATAGAGTATTGGTTTGATTTTGTCAAGTCTTAGTTCTTATCTATATTCTTCCGTTAAATAAAAAAGTAAATTTCACATTGGACTTAAGTAGTTATTTCAGTTTTTCATATATCTCATCAGTTACTGTTTCACACCATTTGGATGATGTTTCTTCTCCCGGTACTTCAATTGCCAGATGTGAAAACCATTCATCTGGTGCTGCTCCATGCCAGTGTTTTACTTCTGCCGGAATATTGACACAATCTCCAGGTTTCATTTCTACTGCTTCTTTTCCTTCTTCCTGATAATATCCACGTCCTGCAATGCAGATAAGAATCTGTCCGCCTCCGCTTTTTGCATGATGAATATGCCAGTTATTTCTGCAACCAGGTTCAAAAGTCACATTGAAAATTCCAACCTGTGACGTAGACACAGGAGCCAAAAAACTTTTCCCTGTAAAATATTGTGCAAATTTATCATTTGGCTCTCCAATCGGGAATATCATCTTTTTAGCATGAGCTCTCATTGCTTCATCTTCATATGAAAGATCACCTTCGTCTATACTCCAGACATCTTTTGCAAGATTGAATGCCGCCCATCCTTTTGGCCACCCTGCATAAAATGCTATATGGGTAATCACGGCTGCAATTTCTTTCTGAGTCACTCCATGAGCTTTTGCATTTTCAAAATGATGTACTAAAGATGTATTAATCATTCCTGAAGCGATAAGTGCTGTGACTGTTATAATACATCTTGTCTTTACATCAATATCCTGATTATTCCAGTTTTCTCCAAACAAAACATCATCATTAAAATGTGCAAACTGTGGTGCAAATTCATTCAGTGCGTTTCTTCCTGCTGTCTGTACAATTTTTTTCACTTTAATCACCTGTCCTTATTTTAACTTTGCTCCATCCTTAAAAGCATTTCCCACACGTTCTCCAAGTCTGTAATATCCGTGATGTACCGGATCATATGTAATTGGTGTAAACTTACTAAGATCAATTTCTCCGTCATCACCGAGATATTTCTCATCTGCACTTACATTTTTAATTTCCGCAAGATACTTGCTGCCATCAATGACTTTTACAAGTTCACACTCAAGAGTCAATGGAAGTTCATTGATGATTGGTGCATTTACAAATTCACCTTTCGTTGTAGTAAAGCCTGCTTTTTTCATCTTATCTGCTTCTTTATTTGCAGAAACAATTCCCACATAATCGCAGGCAACCAGATGTTCAAGATCTGCCACCCCTACTGTAAAAGCCTTATTTTTTATAATATTGTCTGTTGTCTTATGAGCAGACAAATCTACAATAATCTCATTTGCACCTACAATTCCGCCCCATGCAGCGTTCATTGCATTTGCCTTTCCATTTTCATCATAGGTTCCCAGAATCATAACCGGCTGTGGATATAAAAATGGCTTTGCTCCAAAATTTTTTCTCATTGTTTTATCTCTCCTTATGGTTATTTGTTTATATCAGTATTTATCTGCCCAATCCATTCTGTAATCACCTCTTCTGAAGTTTCCAGATGATCTTTTCCTTTGGAATCAAACTGAATCTGCATTTCATGTGCAAAGGCAGCTCCTTTGCAATTTTCCTCCATATCTTTTATAACATGCCCCGGCCATCCACCATTTGTCATAAATGGAATCACTGTCTTTCCTGTAAAATCATTTGTTGTCAAAAATGTAAGCACTGCAGGTGCCATCGTATACCACCACGTTGGAGTTCCGATAGCAATCACATCATAATCAGCAAGATTTACAGATATCGGATTGATCTGAGGCATAAAGCCTGCCTCTACCTCTCTTTTTCCCTGTTCAACCACATCTTCATGACTGCCGCTGTATGGCTCTGCTGTTTCGATTCTCGCAATATCTGCACCTGTCCCATTAGTCAGCTGCTCTGCGATTCTTTTCGTGTTTCCATTTGACCAGGAATAATATACAACTAACATTTTCTTCATTATCTCTATTCTCCTTTACTTATTTTAGCCCCTGTAAACAGATAGATATAACCCACCATGACTACCGCTAAGAAGGCCACTATTACCCCGATGGTTATCTTTTTCCTTGTTTTCATTGCTCACCTCTTTTATTTCTTCTGTATTTTTGAACCTCCAAACACCTGCGACATCGGCATATGGGCAAGCATCTCATCAATAGATTTTACTTCATCCTGAGTCAGCTTTATATCTGCTGATTCCATATTTTCTTCCAGTCTATTTACTTTTCTTGTTCCCGGAATTGGTACGATATATGGTTTCTTTGCAAGCATCCAGGCAAGAGAAATCTGTGCAGGCGTGGCATTTTTTTCTTCTGCAATCACTTTCATCCAGGACATAAATTCATTATTTTCCTTTAATCCTTCTTCTGTAAACTGTGGCATTGCGCTTCGATAATCTCCCGGCTTTTCAAATTCCCCATGGGAATGATATGCTGCTGTCAGTAATCCATTTGCAAGCGGCGAAAATGCAACAAATCCTATTTTCAATTCTTCAAGCACCGGGAATAATTTTTCATAATCCCTGTACATCATGGAATATCTGTTCTGAATCGCTGTAACCGGGCATACTTTATGTGCACGTCGAATAATCTCTTCACTGGCTTCTGATAACCCCCAGTGTGTGATTTTTCCCTGCTCCATTAACTCCTTCATAGCTCCTGCCGTCTCTTCAATCGGTACAGTCATGTCAATACGATGAATATAATATAAATCAAGATTGTCTGTGTTAAGTCTCATTAAAGATCCCTCAATCGATGCTTTAATCGTCTCCGGTCGTCCATCAGGAATCAAAGGTTTATTTACAGTTGTTGCAGTTTCATCAAAACGTATCCCACACTTTGATGCAAGGACAATTTTGTTTCTATATGGCCTTAACACTTCCCCAAGCAGTTTTTCATTGTGATGAGGGTCTTCTGTTGTTCCGTATATCTCTGCCGTATCAAAAAATGTGCAGCCTTCATCGATTGCTTTTTCAATCAATTCTTCTGCTTCTTTCTGTGTTGAAACAGTTCCATATGCATGACTCATTCCCATACATCCAAATCCGATTTCTGATACTTCTAAGTCTCTTCCTAAAATTCTTATCTCCATCTTTATCTTCCTTTTCTATATTTCAAACTTTACTGTAAGTATAAGAAAAAGAGACTCCGGACAGAAGTCTCTCTTTGTTAGGCAGTTTAAATCTAAAGGTTATGTCTTACTTATAAGATTCCTGATAAATTGTAACGCAATCTTCATTCGTAAGCTTGTACATATCGTTTTCAAAATTGATACCAAGTGTAGCTCTTGCATTCTCTGCCATTTTAGGAAATTCTTCCGGTGTGATTCTGTAATCAGACATTTTCAGTTCTGCCACATTACAATCTTCCTGTAATTTTACAAGCATAGTAATAAAGTCTTCTGGCTTACTTGCATCTTCCATTCCCATCAGTTTTGCCATTTCAATGAAACGATCATCGCAGACATGTTTATTGATAAAAAAGCTGTAAAATGCTTTTGAGATCATAATCAGACCGGCACCATGCGGAAGTTTCTCATGATACGCAGAAAGCGCATGCTCAAGAGGATGTGCGCTGACACATGTTCCAACTGTCATCTGAATACCCGACAGATAGCTTCCAAATGCTACATTACTCATTGCCTCAATATTTTCAGGTTCACGGATTGATGTAACAAGATTACGGCTTACATTCTTAATTGCCTCTGCTGCAACCATTTTGCTGAATTCATTTCTATTTGCGGAAATATATCCTTCTGTAGAGTGGAATAAAGCATCAAATCCCTGATAAGCCTTGAATGCTGACGGAACACTTGTCATTAATTCTGGATCAACAATTGCTAGAACCGGCATCGTACCTGTACCGAATACTCCTGTTTTCTCCTGAGTCTCCAGATTGGTAATCACACCGCCTCCATCAGTTTCTGATCCTGTTCCGGCAGTTGTAGTGATAGCAACAATCGGAAGGGATGGCATTGGCGGCCACTGTTTCTTTCCTGTTCCAAACATTACATAGTCCCACAGATCATCGCTCTCATTGGTTGCCATAATACCGATTGCTTTTGATGCATCCATAACACTTCCACCACCTAAAGCAACGATAAAATCGCACCCATTTTCTTTTGCAAATCTGCCGCCCTCTTCTACAACTGGTTTAGTCGGATTAGAGCCAACTTTATCAAAAATCACATACTCTACATTGCTTTGCTTTAATTCATTTTCAAGCCTGTCTAAATATCCATTTGTACGAGTAGATTTACCATTGGAAATAACAACTAATGCCTTGCTGCCATGTACTGCTCCCATTGGTGTATTAATCTGTGTATGTAGTTCTCCAAGTTTTCCTGCTCCGAATAATGCATTTGTCGGTACTGAAAAATTAAAACTCACTACGATTCCTCCAAATATTTTTATATTCTTTTATAATCCAAGACTGTCTATCCATGAACTGATATCTGATTCAGACGCTCCACCATGGAATCGTTCCCCTTCTTTCCAGTCACCTGTTCCTGTCATCTCTTCCAGAAGATTACCGCTGTCACCGATTCCCGAGGTCGCTGCTGTACAGAATGGGATGACTGTTTTTCCTGTAAAGTCATTCTCTTTTACAAAGTTATCTACAGGCCATGCTGCAATTCCCCACCAGATAGGATAGCCAATGTATACCGTATCATATGAATCCCAGTTATCAACTGTTGTAGACACCAGTTCCACATCTCTTAAGCTCTCATCATCATGTTCTCTTGACACCCGGCTGTCATCATCTGTCCAGTCAAGGTCATCATCTGTATATGGCTCCACAGGCTCTATTTCAAACAGATCTGCCTCTGTAATTTTTGCTATCTTTTCAGCAACATCTTTTGTATTTCCTGAAGCTGAATAATATACAACCAATGTTTTTCCATTTCCTGTTGATGTATTTTCTGTTGTATCTGTAGTGTTTTCGGAATTTGTATCCGCTTCTTCATTTCCAGACTGGTTTGTACTTGTAGAATGGCTGTCATTATTAGAAGCAGACTGGTTTGTATTGCTTGCTCCACATCCTGCCATCAAACCGATTGCCATGATGAATGTTAAGAGTACTGCTGCTATTTTCTTTGTTTTCATTCTAAGGTTACCTCCTGTCGTATAAAATGTTTGTCACGCTAATTTCTATCAGATGAAATTGGTAAATACAAAATCCGGTGCCTTTGGCATTTCAATTCCCATTTTTGTCGCAACATTTTTACAGTTAATGAAATATGCCATATTGTTTCCAAGGATCTGCATAACCTGCATTCCTTCGAGATCCTGTTTTACTTCATCTGGATTCGTCCCATGTACCATATTCCAATATCTCGATGTAATGATCGGCATCTGCATCAGACCAAAATATTTATTTACCTGGTCCCATGTGGCAGTTGTTCCGGCCCTTCTTGCTGAAATTACCACAGCGGCAGGTTTCAGGCGGAATCTGTCGCCGCCACCGTTTAAATCGGCATAAAATACTCTGTCCATAAAGGATGTGATTGCACCGCCTGCACCACCCCAGTGTACCGGAGTTCCAAATACGAATCCATCATAATCCCCTGCTATTTCCAGAAATTCATTCACGATATCATCCAGGATGCATTTATTTTTTTCCTGACATTTTCTGCAGGCAATACATCCTGAAATCGGCTTATTTCCAATCCAGAAAATATCTGTACTTATACCATTTTCATTTAATGCACTGGATACTTCACAAAGAGCTGTATAAGTACAGCCATTTTTGTGTGGACTGCCATTGACAAGTAATACTTTCATTGATTTTTCCTCTTATGCTTACCAGTTCTTTTTTTCTTTTGAACTGTCATTATTCTTTTTTCTTTCCTCAACCATCTTCACGAACCATTCCACCATATTCGGATCCTGATGCGAGAAGAAGGAGCTTGTCTTCTTGTCCAGTTCTGCAATAGTCTTCATATCTTCATCAGAAAGTGTGAAATCAAAAACATTAAAGTTTTCTTCCATTCTCTCAATGTGTGTTGATTTCGGAATAACCACTACCCCTCTCTGAATATGCCAGCGAAGCATAACCTGTGCCGGAGTCTTCTGATATTTTTCTGCAATCTCTGCGATGACAGGATTCTCAAAGGTGCCTCCTCTGCCCTCACCGAATGGTGCCCATGCTTCTAACCGGATATCATATTTGTCTGCCCATTCCTTCATCTCTTTCTGCTGATTGAAGATGTGGGTTTCCACCTGATTTACCATAGGTTTAATGCGGTTGAAGGATGCAAAATCAACCATTCTGTCTACATAAAAGTTGGAAATTCCGATTGCTCTGATTTTTCCCTCATCGTACAGATCTTCCAATGCATGGTAAGCACCGTAAGCATCTGAAAATGGCTGGTGAAGCAATACCAGATCCAGATAATCTGTCTTTAACTTTTTCATGGATTCAAGAACTGATTTCTTTGCTTCTTCATATCCATAATGTTCAACCCACACCTTTGTTGTAAGGAAGATTTCTTCTCTTGGAATGCCTGACTTTTGGATTGCATTCCCAACCTCTTCCTCATTAAAATAACTCTGTGCTGTATCAATCGCCCGGTATCCAACTTTTAAAGCATCAAGCACACATCTTTCACATTCCTCTTTTGTTACCTGATATACGCCATATCCCAGTATTGGCATTTTTACACCATTATTTAATGAAATATATTCCATTGTCGTATCCTCCTTGTTTTCTTTCATTCATCTTACATTCATACTATAATACTGATAGATTCCTTTGAGAAGTTTCGATAAGTTTTTCAGTCTTAACCTTTCGGTTTATTCTGGTTCTTACTGATTGAACAGCCATCCCATAATTTCTTTGTCACGACAAAACAGATAGCCACCGCCATGCTGATAAGTGACCGGTGTTCCTTCAAAGTAATCTTTATCTTTTACATCCAGTACCACCAGTTTATCAATCTCTGATTCCGATAATCCCTGTTCTTTGTAAAGCTCATGTAGCTGCTGGTATGCCTCTTTAAAAGGTTCTGATCCATAGTATTCGTCGCTTTCGCCAATCACAAAATATACCGGCGTTTTCATCTCAACAACCGGCTCATATGCACCATCCCACTGAGAGCTGCACATAAGTGCCGCTGTATATACTTCCGGCTGCTTTGCCAATACCAGTGACAGAGTTTCTCCTCCTCCGGAATAACCATTAATATATACTTTCGATGGATTAATAATATAATGCGTCAGAAAATACTGTGTCAGTTCAATTGTCTGATCTGCTGATGTCTGTCCCCAGTCATTTAACTGTGGAGCTACAATAATCATATCAGTAATATACTTCTGTGCTTCAAATCCAAAATCTTCTGTCCGGATATTTTCTCCCACGCCCTGAAAATATAATCCCTGATATCCGGGTAATGTTACATATAGTGCATATTCCTTTGTCCCGTCATATGCATCCGGAATATATACATTGTAATGAATGTCCCCTTCTTTTGGAGAATGAAGAACATTATCCAGGAGGAAGCCCCGGTATTCTTCGCTTCCCGGCGTAACATTTTCCAATTCATCTCCGGATGTATTTTTTTCTGTATTTTCTTTTTTCTCATCTGTCTTCTGCTGTACGGTCTGTACCTGGTTTATTGTTTGTTGATTCTTCTTTTCATCCCTGCCGGGTTTTAAAAAGTAGATATATACCATGATTACCATTGCTAAAATAACAACTCCAATAATTGTAAGTACTAATTTCCGCTTTTCCATAAATACACCACCTTCTTTCAGTATGAACCTTTTCGTTTTCTCTTACCTGTTTTCTTTAGAAACACTCCACTGTAATATCCAATAAATGCAATCAATATCATTACTGCCAGATAATCCAGCAGAAAAGGAAATATCCCCTTTTCATAATCATAAAATACAAAATGCATCCTCATAATCAGATAATCTCCTATCTGTCTCCTGTAAAATGCATATAAACCATAACCTGCAATTGTGGTTGCGACAGATCTTGCTGCCCATGTTCTGATGACGGATGGATGTTCCCATAATCGTCCTGCCATTGCTACCGCTATATTCCAATGAAATCCGAGATGTAATGACATCACAACCAGTCCCCAGTATGCGCAAAACATATGTATCTGTCTGGCTGTCATATATGTTCCGGAAATCTTTATCCATTTAAATATGTGATTTGACAATAATATTCCACTTATCATGGAACCCATTATAAGAATAAGCATGATGATAACCAGTACTGTCTGTATCACTCTGAACGCATTATATTTTCCTTTCCTTACAGAGGTCACCCATTTATGATTCAGTATGTGATGTGAAATAAAAAGCACAAGCATCGCCATACCAATCCACTCATGTGCAGTCTCGCTGAGCAGACTATATGGCATAAGAAGAAGCAAACATATCGTCATTCCTATATCTATCAATATTTTTGCTGTAAATCGTTTATTTTTCATATCCTACCTCTTATCTAAAGCATTCATATTGTCTTTATCTGCATATAGTATCCTCCATTTTCACTTCAGCTAAAGTATAACAAAACGAGACTCCATTAGAAGTCTCGTTTTGTTATTCAGTATTAACCTTTAGGTTTCTACTCGCATGTATTCAATTTTTATTTTACCTTGTTAATAGCATTTATCAGCCGCTTAACCTTAATGGACGGTTTTTTCGAATGAAGAATTCCAAACGGCATAGTATAATCCCACTCTACTGGAATGATTCTGATCAGTGGATGAACACTTTCCCAGCTCTTGAATGCCAGTAATACCTCATTATTGTTTTCGCATCGGTTAAATGCTTCTACATTGTACAGATTAAAGTCTACAATATTGATTTCAGGATGATTTTTCATCATATCATCCCTTAGCATATCGCCATAATAACTCCATCCTCTTTTCATGAGCATAAGATTTTCTCCAGCCAGATCATCAAGTGTAATTTTTTCTTTTTTTGCCAGCCTGTGATGAATTGATACCGCCACACAAAATGGTTCTCTTGAAATCTCAGTGCCATCACAGCCTCTGAGTTCAAGCATTGTTTCATCAAAGATTCCAGCTATCACATCAATATTCTTTCCCATATTAGCCAGTATCTCTCTTGCATTCTCTGGTGTATTTTCAAATGTAATCAATTTAAACTTCATCTCCGGATATATTTTCTGTATCTTAGGCCAAAGTTCCACAAAAACTTCCGGTGGCGTCATCGGAGATATTCCAACACGAATGATTTCTTCATTATGATTCATTGCTTCCTGCGCCCGTATCAACGATTCTTTTGAATATTGAATCAGATATTTTGCATCCTGATAGAGCGATTTACCAGCTTCCGTAATAATAAGACCTCTGTGTGTTCTTTCAAATAATTGCAAATTTAAGCTGTTTTCCAAAGAATTTATCTGTTTAATAACCGCAGGTGCACTTATATATAATTCTTCTGCCGCTTTACTAAAACTTCCAGCTTCTACAACGCAGATAAATGTATCAAGTTGTGGATTATACATCATGTAATTCACTCCTCTTTGTGATTTTAAATCATCTGAAATGCTTTCAGTGCCCCAATAATTGCCTCTTCTTTCTCCTTCGGACATTGTGGTTGCTTTGCTCCCTCTGACCTAGGAATATTAAAATTCTCCGCTAATTCAATTCCACACTTTCTCTTCACCTGTGCAATATACAGATTAGATACCTTCATCCCATCATTATACTCTGCAACATACTTCTTTATCTCCTCATAAGTAGCCTGTCTACGCTCCGCTTCGGTCCGCGCTGGGCAAAGGTCCCCTGGACCTTTAGCGCCTCTCAGCCGCCGTTAAATCCATCTCGTCCATGTCCAGTCTCACATTCACATGATGCTTCGCTTCGTGGAGTTTGGACAATAAACATACAGTCTCAACGGTATTACCGTTTTCCCACAAAAGTTTCCTTATCTCCCGTCCGTCACGATAAATCGGAAAATTAAACTCTATCGACTTCAAAATCCTGTCTGATGTGCCGTTAGGGTATATCTGAATTTCTTTAATCAGATAGGAAACAAGGCTTTTCTTTTCCTCGTCACTTATTATAGCATAAAGTTTGCTGAAGTTCTCCATAATTCTGTAAACATTCTCAAGCGTGATTGCTTCCATCTCAATAGAGCTTCTTCGCAATTTTGCATCTTCAATTCGTTCTTCCAACTCCACTATTGTGTCATACAGTCCATCAAGTCTTATTGTCATATCGTGGATTTTTCGTTCCCGATATTTTGCATCAGCAGGAAGATTGTCAATTTCCCGTTCCAAACGGGCTTTGTTCAAATCAACCTCTTTCAACTTACTTTCATAATTTGCAAGCTCCTTATCTATTTTGCTCGTATCGGTCTGGACACCAAATCGTTTTTTAATTTCCTTTGCAAAGCTCTTATCACTTACTAACTCTCTAATTGCTTCGATAACAAGCGGCTCTATATCTGTTTTTCTTAGCGATGCTTTGTACTCACAATAATGACCACGCTCCTGCTTATTTCTGCCACAAATATAATAGTACACTTCTTTATATGTGCCGTCCTTATTTGTCCAAGCGTGCTTATTGGTATACATCGGGCTTCCACAAAGAGGGCATTTCAACACACCAGTTAAAAGGTGCGACCTATCCTTACCTGTTTTGGACGGTTGCTTTATTCCCGTAGCTACACGCTTAGCGTGAACTTTTTGCCATAATTCCTCGCTGACAATACCTTCGTGCTGCCCGTCCTCTAATATATAATCTTCGGCGTGTACCTGCTTATATTCATTTTTCGTGCCTTTAACTTTTTCCCTTGTTCTTCTACCATAAGCAATTTTGCCACAATAAACAGGATTGTCTAATATCTGCCTCACCAGATGACCACTCCAATTTTCCAAAGTACCATTCTGTCGGGGTATTTTCTTTATTCCTTGCAAATTAAGATATTTAGCGATACCGCCGTACCCTATATCCGAGCCTGCAAATTTCTCAAATATAATGCGAATAGCCGCCGCTTCACTTTCTTCTATTAAAAGCTGATTGTCTTTCAAATAATATCCATACGGAGCAAATCCGCCATTCCAACCGCCTTGTCTTGCTTTTTCTCTGCGACCATTCATCGTCTGCTCGATAATATTCTCTCTTTCAATTTCAGCAACAGCAGAAAGGACAGATATTAACAGTTTGCCGCTTGTCTGTGATGAGTCAATCCCTTCTTCAATGCAAATCAGATTTACGCCGTAGGATTGCACATACTCTAATGAATTTAATATGTCTGCTGCATTTCTGCCAAATCGGGAAAGTTTATATACCAGAATATAATCTATTTCCAATCCATTCCCAATATCAGAAAGCATTTTCTTAAACGCAGGGCGACCCTCAATAGATTTTCCCGACTTTCCTGCATCCTCATAAATGCCGACAATCTCCATTTCTTCTCGGTCTGCAAATCGTTTTAATCCGTTTTTCTGACCCTCAAGGCTATATCCATCAACCTGCATTTCTGTACTAACTCTTGGATACAGAACGCACTTTTTTCCTTCTCTGTTCATATTGCACCTCCATAATAAATATAGGAAAATGTTTCTATGTAAGGTTGCGTATTTCTACGCAACACAATCTAAATCCTGCAAAACTGACTGCCCGTACTTTTCTACGATTTGCACCATCACATTCATAAATTTGTCAAATCGTTCTTTCTCGTCACATTTTTGTTCAAGTTGGCAATCTGCACCATTAGATACTTTTACATCTTCCATCTGTCTACCTCCGCTAAATTAAAACGGCTGTACCTCAATTATAGAAGTACAGCCATCAAATGACCAATGTGCGAATTTCTATGAAATCATCAATTTGTACCTTTTAGTATGTTCAGCGAAACGCTAATGGCAAGAGCCTTATCAACTCTTGCCATCTCACTTTCGGAAAGCATACCGATATATTCCTGTAAACGCTTCTTATCAATAGTACGTATCTGTTCAAGCAAAATAATAGAGTCCTTGTTAAGACCCTCAAAATCTCTGATAGCAGTATGGGTGGGCAGCTTTGCCTTTGTGTGTACTCGGCTCGTGATAGCGGCAACGATAACCGTGGGGCTATGCCTGTTTCCTATATCATTAGAAATGATAAGTACAGGGCGTGTACCTCCTTGCTCCGAGCCGATAACGGGGTTAAGTTCTGCGTAGTAAATATCCCCACGCTTAATCGTTTTCTCCATTTGTTTGACCTCCTATCTGAATTTAGGCAAGAGATTTCTGCCTATGTAGGCAGCCAAACACAAGGAAGTATTTAAGGTCGGGAGAGCATAAAACAAAACTCTGTTTCCATAGACCGCCTTGCGTTTGGCTTTATGATAGGAGCATTTCAATTTGTCCTCGACACCCCGAAATGCAATGCGTTATAACACGCAGGGAAGTCGCCAAACGGTCAGCAGCTAACTGACGCCACGGGGGTTCCACCCCAACTGTCGTTCTGACAGAGCCGCCCTCATTGCCTGCGACGGTTTAATCACGCTCGGACTATGACTGGACGGGAGTACCATTATGCTCTTTGTGGGTTATGGCGAAATCGGGAGCTGCCCGATATTTTGAGTCGATAGTTACTCGCTCACCACCTTTCAACGCTTTCTGCTAATCGGCAGGTCTTGGCGTATCGCTACACACGCTTATGCTCATCACAATCACAAAGAGGAAGTATTTGGCGAATGGGTATTCAGTTTTCAAGGTGCAATCCCGTTTTCGCCACACAAAGGAAAACAGGCAAAGGTTTTTATCCCTTCACCTGTTTCCACACTCAGAAGCTATAAGTAGCCCCTAAAAATCAAAAGTTTTTTAATGCAAGGCGAATTTTTTCAATCGCCCTGTCAATAGAACGCTTGATAGGCATTTTCGTACAGCCCTCCATAGCTCCAATCTGCTCATAGGTTAAGCCTAAATCGAAGTGGAGCATAAACCGCCGCTTTTGTATTTCGGGCAGTTCCATAATTGCTCGGTTGAGCCGTTCCATTCGGATATTATCGTTTACCGCATCGTCAACAGGCTTTGGCTTATGTACCGCCCGTCTGCAAAGCGTTTCCTCGGTCAGTTCCGATTGCTCCAAATGCCTTTCATCAGACCTGCGAAGATTACGCTCACGCTTGATAAAGTGGCAAAACTCCATATAAACAGCCTTTGAAACCTCTGTTTCTTGGAAGTTACCCTGCCCATCTGTAAATGCTACAAAGTAGCGTTTTCTGCCGTCCGTTTCCTCGAAACGGATTGTATAGGGATTTGTGTTGTCAAACACTTCTGTTTCCTCCAATCTGAATTGTTTGAAAAATTCAGATTGGCAGGCGGTGAACGGCATCCAACGCCAGAATTAGGCTTGTCCTGCGTTTTTACAAAAAGCGACACGAAAAAATCCGCAAAGGCTGTCAAGCCAATGCGGATATAAGCATAATCACTTCTATTTTGTAGAGATTTGACATCTACTTTCGAGGTATAAGAGTACCACGCCCAAGCAGGGATTTTTTTAACAGGTTATCCTCGCTTATTCGTGATACTATGTAAATAGTTGCCGCTTCTTATAAACAACGGCGTGATGGTATTAGACCAACACATAAAAAATCCCTCCAAACTCAAAACGGGTTTAGAGGGGCATTCATTTAAGCGTGACAATACAGCCCACCAAAAGCACCGTTTTTTTTATTCGGTGGGCTTGTCCTACCTGTGATTATATAAAAACAGAGCCGACAAACTGTGATTTCATTTCACAAGTTCATCGGCTCTGCGTCTTAGCGTCTGGCTCTACAACTGTTATTTTTTGTTTTGTCACATTGATTACACTTTCTTGTTTACACTTCGGACAGAACAAAGGAAAGTTTATCAACTCTGTATCTTTTCGTATTTTAGTTCGAGTTTTATTTTTGCAAATAGGGCAATACACCCATTCCATATACCTCAACCTCCATTCTATTCCAGCGTATCTATATATTCCTCTAAACACATTCCCTGAGAATATATTTCCAAAGCGGCTTCTGTTCCAACATATCTATAATGCCAAGGTTCGTTTATGACACCAGTTATATCTGTTTTATCTGAGGGGTAACGCTTTATAAAGCCATATTTATGAGCATTTTCCGCAAGCCAGCTATATACATCATCACTTGAACTTTTTGTAGTGTCAGCATTTATATCAACCGCAATTCCTAACTGATGTTCACTGGTTCCAGGAATTGCCACCCATTGCTCTGCAAGTTTTTTCGCTTCGGACTTCGATTTTCCTTCATTTTCATACGCTTCTATCTTTTCGTCCAATAGCTGCTGTTGTTCTTCCTGCGTCCTATATCCCTCTCTGACAAATAAACCATACCCTTGCGCCCTTGCGTCATTAAACATTTCCTGCAATTCTGGATAAATTCTGGAATCTACTTTTTCCCCATTTGATAATTCTGTAAGTTCTACTTTATAATCATCAGGAATATAACTATTGCGATTTACAAGAATCAGATTCCAACCATTATCCTCACTGGCAACATGATGTGTTATGTTATCAAGAGGGAGTAATGTAAAATCTGAATTAAGTACCTTGCCTGCCATCATACACAAGATTATTAAAAACAGCAGGCTAAATAATATTTTCACTTTATAGCTTTTTCGTCTTGTATATCGCTTCATTTATTTTATCTCCGTTTTTTTGTAGACCTTATACAGTATAGGTAGAAGAATCAAGCATATCACGGCATATACAGGAACAATAACGGTTGCTATTGTTGTTACTTTACCTCCCAGTGTTACAAGTCCAGCTTCTTTAATATCCAAATAAATTTCTAATAACTGGTCAGGGAAGAAAGAGCATAATCCCGGTAAAGTAATAATTCTGCTTAAAAACGGAAATGCACATAATATAATAAAGGGTACAATGATTGCAGTTGGTGTAGAACGTGTCAGAGCCGAAGCCAGCATTGCTAACATGGAAGCGAACAATGTGCCAATATAACCACCTGCCACAATCAGCAAATATGCCTGTAAAAATGTCACATTATATGCACTTCTCCATAAATCTAACTGAATCGGACAGTTTGCTCCATCTGTTCCCAACACCGAAAGGACAATAAACGTATATAAAAATACAAAAGCTGCATAGAAAGCTGAAACAATCGTAAGACCCGCCCCTATTTTTGATAGAACACCTTTATTTCTTCCTAATCTGGTTGAAAAGAAAATGGAATCCGCTTTTGTCTGAAATTCGTCTGAAAATATTCCAGACACAAAAAAACCTATCACTAATGCCAAAATCAGTATAAATGTTGATATGTTTTGCAGTAATGCTGACCAACCGTCCATATATTCATAATAAAAAGGTGTATCTAAATTTTCATATTGCTGAATCAGAAAACTTTTTTCTTTTTCTGTAAATGTTTCTTCTCCAGAATCAAGATATTCTTTTAAAGTAGAAATTCTTCTTTCATAGACAGTGCTGGCTTCATCATCAGAAATGTTATCAATGGCAAAATCATTATAATCTCTGTATTCGCTAAACGCATAATTGATAACATCTCTGATTGTTGAAATCCCCTGTTTCTTTGCAAATCTCTTATTTTCTTCCTCAATGCTATCTGATGATGCTTCATTGTTAATACTTCTGTTTTCTTCAAGAACGTTTTGGAAAACGTCCTCCGTCAGGTAGCCTGACCATTCGTTTTTGGCTTCTCTAAGGTTTTTTGCTGCCGAAATACCTGTTAAATGATTCCCGCTTTCGTCAACATACTCAACTCTGTTAATCGTTAAAATACTGGTCGCAATAAGTATCACAAGCAAAACTATAATTGTTATCCTGTTTTTAGTTTTAGAAAACACCTTTTTTATTTCAAATCGCAGCATTTTCATCACCTGCCTTCTCTCCAAAATAATATAAGAATACATCTTCTAACGAAGCTTCTACGCTTTGGGCATTTACAAATGGTTTTTCATGGGAAATAATTCTTAAGATAACACCGTCTGCTTCTGATTTCATATTTGAAATTTTATACTTTTTCATAAAATCAGATACCATGTTCTTTTCCACAAAACATTCCCAGACCGTTTCCGTCATAGAATTTATTATTTCGTCTGCGGTTCCTTTGTGCATAAGTTTTCCGTCTTTCATCAACAAAATTTCATTGGCTATATATTCAATATCAGAAACAATATGTGTGGATAATAATACTAATCTGTCCTCTGAAAGTTCGCTAATCAAATTTCGGAATCTAATTCTTTCATTCGGGTCAAGCCCTGCCGTCGGTTCGTCAAGTATCAGAATCTTCGGGTTGTTCAACATAGCCTGTGCAATTCCTGCCCTGCGCTTCATACCGCCAGATAATTTTTTCATTTTTTTATTTGCTACCTTTGAAAGACCAACCTTAGCAATTAACTCTTTTACACGTTTTTTTGCGACAACAGGACGGATTCCTTTCAAGGCTGCAATATAAAGTAAATAGTCCTCTACGGTAAATTCGGGGTAGAATCCAAATTCCTGCGGCAAATATCCCAACAGTTTACGGTATTCGCTATCCATACTAAAAATATCTTTCCCATTACAATATATGGTTCCGCTCGTAGGCTTTAGTAAGGTACACAGCATTCTCATCAAGGTTGTTTTTCCTGCTCCGTTTACGCCTAAAAGACCATATACACCGTTTGTCATAGTAAGGTCTATATGATTTACAGCCGTAAAATCACCAAATTCTTTTGTTAAACCATCAAGTTCTAATTTCATCAAGTGACACCTCCAAATATTGATTACAGTTCTTTAAAATACGGCATACAGTAAGAATAAGAAAAAGTATTGTTGCTCCCAGTAAAGCTAACCAAACAGGAATAGTTACCATTGTATATACATTTTCATTCAAAACAACAAAAAGCCATACTGCACTCCATATAACGCACAGAATAATAGCAACTGTTTCACTGAATGAATATTTACTGCATAAGATTCCAAAACAGATACCAGAAGTAACACAAAGCGGAAAAAGAAATTGAACAACTAATTCTGACAACCCAATGTTCAACCCTGCCGAAGCGGTTCCTAAAAACAGAGTAATCAAAAAAACATCTGTAACGCCAAATAATAACATGCGCGCTGCATATACTTGTTTAAGCGAATAATATGAGGCTGCTTCGATTTCCATGCACTCACATGACCTGTTTTTCCACAATTCGGGAATAATAAGGATTACAAACAGTGCCGCTGCTACACCCATGCTTCTTTTAATATATATTTCATCATGGATAGAACTTAAGGCAATCCATAACGCTACCAGAAGCATAAATTGAAGAACCCACCATCTTTTTTGTATCACACGAAGCTGTGTCCATAAAAATTCGTGGTAAGAAAGCGTTCGTTCTTGTTCTGCCATAAAAAAGGCATTTTTTGATTTACAGATTGTTTCCTGTATTTTTTCTTCTTTAGATTTGACTTGTACAGATTCCTTATACATTTTCATTCTTTCTTCCAAATTCATCATATTCCTCCTTTCTCAAAACTTCCTCCAACTGAATTTTCGCCTTTCGTAAACGATATTTTACCAGAGGAAGTCCTATTTGTAATGTGTCGGAAATCTCTGTAAGTTTTAACTCTTGAAAATAATAAAGTGTAAGTACTTCACATAATTCAACTGGTAATTGCTTTAAAGCCTGCTCTACCAAAATTTTATTCAGAATATTTTCCATTTGGTTTTCTTCCACTATTTCATTTTCTTCCAGAGGTATCTCCTTTATTTTCTTCAAATAATCTTTACACAGATTGCTGGCTATCGTATATAAGTAATTCAAGGTTTTTCCCCTATAATGATAATCAGATAATTTTGAGAAAAAATGTACAAAGGTTTCCTGTGCCAAATCTTCTGCATACGTTTTATCAGAGCAATGATAATGACAATAGTTTAAAATGTCTTGATAATATTTGTGGACAAATAAATCAAGTGCATCATCATCACCTTGTTTCATTTTTCTGATTAGTAGAAAATCATTTTGCACAAAATCCTCCTTTCCCATTATTAGAAGTTCAAAATCTTTATCCCGTTCTATAATGTATAACGATTGAAACACATAAAAGGATAGTCCAAATCAAAATTTTTATTCTCGAATTATGTGAATGAACTCAAACACGTTTTATTATTATAACTATCTGAGCCCATGTCCTCAACTATATAAATATGAATTTTTATCTCTTGCAATAGGATATTTTATCTCTCATTACAAGAGATTTCGCATCGTTTAATCAGAAGCCGCATCTCTGTAAAATATAAAGGTAAGATTTTCAGAGGATAGGTGGTGAGCTAATGGACGAAAGGAACAATCATTTTGACTTTGATTTCACGCCGATTGGGCAGGCAATTAAAAAAGCCCGTGAAGCCAAAGGGATGACAAGGGAGCAGCTATCTGGCATAATCGGCTATGCTCCCAGACACATTCAATCTATCGAAAACGAGGGGCAGTATCCAAGTATTGAGCTGTTTATCCAGCTTATTACGATGTTCGATGTGTCTGTTGACGAGTACATATTTCCAAATAAAGAAATCGAAAAAAGTTCTGTCCGCAGACGCTTAGACGCACAGCTCAACAAATTAGACGATAAAGAGCTTTCCGTCATAGAAGCAACGGTAAACGGACTATGTAAGGCAAAAGAGCCAGAGGATTAAACCTCTGGTTTTTCTTTTGCCCCTTTTCTTAATAAGCAGGGATACCATAACCATAAATTGAGCTGCTTCCAACACTGTATTGGTTTTGTCTGCAAGCATCTCCTGAGTTACCCTCAACGGTATAAACAACACCGTTCTCACATTTCTCCACAATACCTACATGGTCGGTTTCTCCGTCGTTCTCCCAATCAAAAAAGATGATAGTACCTGCTGTCGGCTCATAGTTTCGGTCTTGCCATTGCCCATTGCCTTTAAACCAATTTGCCCCATCTACGCAGCCTGCAAATTTCGGCACAATGCCGCTGTCCAGATAGCCGCACTGGTCGGCACACCACGATACGAAGCAGGCACACCATTCCACACGCCCGTCAAAGCCGTACCACGACCAATAGGGCTGACCGCCCTCATTACCGAGCTGTGTCAGGGCGACCTCCACGATTGCCTGATTGCCGCCGCTTGTGAACGCCCGTCCATACGGGTAATAGCGTAACACATGGGCGGGATACTGTGTGTCGCCGTAACTTTCCCACCCTAACCGTTGTGCCTGCATGGTGGAAAATTCTACCGCATTTGCATAGGAATAACCGCCGTAGTTGGTTTTCGCCCACGAGATATAGCCGTTTCCAAAATTATAGCCCTGCAAGGCAAGTTTGATATGCTCCATATCAATCGGATTTTCCACTTCCGCAGAGATAAGGGCTGCCTTTAATTCCTGTACGCCGCATTGGATTGAATATTCAGGGTCTTGGATACCATTCGGCTCGTGGGGATAGCGTGTATTAAAACTTCCCTCCGCCGCCTGCATCGGGTCAAGTCCACGCCCGCCGCTTTCCTGCATCATCACCGCCTTGATAAGCTCAACATATTCAGGGATACCGTATTGCTTGGCATATTTCTGTATCAATGGCTCATAGGCTTCCACCTCCGCACTGACAGGCGTATAGGCATTGCTGCCGCCACCACCGCCGAACAGAGAAACGGCACAACCTAAGAGGACAACAATCAAAATTATCACAACAGAAACCCAACCGCCTGCTATCAAAGCAGAGATAAGAGCCTTTGTTCCTGCGATAATCTCCTTGACTGCTGCAATCGTGGCTCTGACCGCTGTTTTGGTTGCTTCCGCAGTTGCCTTTGCGGTGGCTTTTGCCGCCTGTGCCGCTTTCTGGGCGGCTTTCGCAGAAGCCTTTGCCGCTTCTTTCGTTGCCTTTGCCGTCTGCTCGGCAGTTTTGATTGTTGCCTTAGAAGTAGCCTGTGCGGTTTTTACACCTCTTTCGGCTGTTTTGACCGAGCCTTTCGCCGTAGACTTTACCGCCTTTTCTGCATTTCGGGCGGTGGTCTTAATGGTTTTCCTGCTTTGCTGACGGGTCTTTATGAGCTGGCTTTTCCCACTCTGGGGCATATCGGGAGCAGCAGAACGGCTTGCAGTTCCGTGACGGATCTGCAAGCCGTGTTGTTCTGACATATTCCTTTCCATTCTCTGCTCGGCGGCTTTGGCAGCCCGCTTTTGCTTGAAATCGGCAATCTTGTCCTTTGTCTTTCCGATATTCTCCTGTGTGGTCTGAATACTTTTCTGACCCTGTTTATTGAATTGGTGTACGCCTTCCTCGGTCACACGCTCGGAAGCACAGGAAACTCTGTCGGCAGCGTACTCGGTGGCAGAGCTTTCGTCCGCATAATACCCTTGTTCCGCTTTATCCTTTGTCTTGGCATAAGCGGATTTCATTCGCTCGGAAGCAACGGCGGCTTTGTCTATGGTCTTTATCGTACCTTTGACCGCATCTCTGGTTTTTATATCTGCCATAGAAGCCCTCCTTTCTTACAAGCTCTGGAGCAGTCAGGCAATCTTTTTTGCTACCACCACAAGCCTGCCGTTCTGTGCGGAATATTCGCAGGTGGAAAGAGTAATGAGTTTGTCACCGTATTTGGCGGTCACGCCCGTATCATACAGGGCAAACTCCTTGCACTTGCTTACATACTCGTCAAAGGCTTTCTCGTCCTCGGCATCTACAAAGTCATAGTAGCGGAAGCCCTCGGAGCTGTACGCAACGGTCTTGAACACGGCTACGATTTCATACTCTGCCTGCTCGGTCAGGGTATCAAACTGAATGCTCTTGTGTTCCTCATAAAAGTCCTTGTCCTTGTAGCTCTCCAACGCCCCGAACATCTTTTGCCCTTTGATGTGGTGTCCGTAAATAATAAGATTATCGCTTGCGGCAAGGTCGCAGTCCTCTTGGATATACGGCACTCCCAAATCGCTGTACGCCTTTTCAAAGTTGTGCTTCAGATAAAAGTTGGGGTCATTGGGTGTCTGCATCACGGGATAATTGACTGTCGTGCCGGCAATAGAAATCCAACCGACCATATCCTCGTTTTGCAAATACAACTCCTTATACTTTGCAAGCACATCTTCGCCCTCGCTGACAGGGGTATCATCGGGAACGCCCTCGGTATCTGGGGTCTGCTCCACCAGCTCGGCTATCTGCTCAAAGGCTTCGGTCTGTTCGTCCACCTGTGCATAGTGGTGATACACCTGAAAGCCGCAAAAAACCGCCGCTGCGAAAAGCAGTACGGCGGCAGCTACACAAATCTGCATCTTATATTTTTTCATTGATTGCTCCTTTCTTTGTTCCTGCCCATTTTATGGGCATAATGGTATGCCCGTAGGGTATTTCGTTATCGAACATTGTCTGTCTGCTGCTTTGGTGTGGGAAGTTCCCTGCAATATTCGGGATACCTGACCTTAATGCCCTCCATAAAATACGGGGCAAACTCGCAGCAGAATAATTCCTCTGGCGTGAAAAACCGTTCCCGTCCTTCCTCCGCATATCCGTTCCAGAGATTGAAAGCAAGGTGGCAGACCTTGACCGTTCCGCTTGTCTGCCAACCGCCGTGCATACCCTCTGGCACAATACAGTCGGTCTTAAAGTCAAACATCTGGTTAATGTTTGCCCTCGTTTCCGATGCAATTCCCATTACATAGAAAAATGCCCTGTGATAGCAGTCGTTGACCCTGCTTTTCATCATATTTTCCAGAAAGAAATCACGGTGAGCCGCACTTTTGAATTTAATATCTGCCATACCTTTACACCTCCCCAAACTTGGTCGTCATCAGCCTGTAAAGCTCTGTGTTGCGTGGAAATTTATTGACAAACGGCACAAGGGAACTGCCGACCTTTAGAAGCCCCTGACCTGCACCCACATTCGTGATATAGCTCATCTGAAGGTCGGAGATATTAAGGAGCTTGGCAAGCTCGATACGGTCAGTCGATGCCTGATTGAGCATAATGATAAACTCACTATTGGCAAGCATCGTCCTTGCCGTATGGCTCTGCAAAAGGTCGTCTACATTCTGCGTGATACCCGTACAGTACGCACCGTACTTACGCACACGCTTCCAGAGGGTAAACAGGAAGTTGGCAGAGTATTCGTGCTGAAAGAGCAGATAAATCTCATCAATGAAAATGAAAGTATTTCTGCCTTTGGCTCTGTTCTGCGTGATACGGTTTAAGATGCTGTCAAGCACCACAAGCATACCGATAGGCTGTAACTGCTTGCCCAAATCCAGAATGTCATAGCAGATAAGACGGCTGTGGGTGTCCACATTGGTATGCTTGGCAAAGGTATTCAGAGAGCCGTCTGTAAACAGCTCGATGGCAAGGGCGATTTCCTTTGCTTCTGGCTCATCCTGTTTCAGAAGTTCCTCACGGAAGTCCTGTAAGGTCGGCGGCGTTCCCTGATAGTTGCCCTGCTGATAGTAGCGGTACACACTTGCCGTGCATCGGTCAATGATGGATTTCTGCTTTGCCCCCAGACTTGCCCCGCCGATGAGCTGCTCACAAAGGGATAAAATAAACTCTGATTTTAAGATGACAGGGTTTGCACCGTCACCGTAATCAGAGTTCATATCCATAGCGTTGATATGGTTTTCACTCGTTGCCGAGATGTGGACGACCTCGCCCTGCATTGCCTTTACAAGCGGCGAATACTCACGCTCTGGGTCTATAATGATAACATCGGCGTTGGGGTCGGTCAGAATGATATTCGTCATTTCCTCCTTTGCCGTAAAGGATTTACCTGCACCAGACACACCGAGGATAAAAGAATTACCATTCAGTAAATGGCGGCGGTTGGCGATAATCATATTTTTGCTGATAACATTCTGTCCATAATACACGCCGTCCTTATGGTAGATTTCCTGCACACGGAACGGAATGAACACCGCAAGGCTCTCCGTTGTCAGGGTACGCAGGGCATCAATCTTCCTTACGCCAAAAGGCAGAGCCGTGTTCAGCCCGTCCATCTGCTGATATTTCAGCACGGCGAACTGGCAGAGATGTTTTCTGGCTGTCGTGAGCAGGGCTTCCGTATCATTGTCAAGCCGCTCTTTGGTATCGGCGGTATGCACCATTGTCAGCACGGCGAACATCATTCTCTGGTCACGGGTCGTCAAATCGTCCAGAAACTCCTTGCTTTCCTTTCGCTGCTGTTCAAGGTCATAGGGAATGACCGCCGAAAAGTTGTTGTTCTGGTTTTGCTTCCTCTGCCAGTTCGTGATATTGGTTTCCACGCCGAGCAGTCGGTTTTCCACCTCACGCACGGCTTCGTCCGTGGGAACGGGTATAACATCAACCGAGAGCATCATATTACGGTTCAGCTCACAAAGCTCCGCCACCATACTGTCCTTGATATAAGCGGCGTATTCCCTGAGAAAAATCACACGCCCGTATCTGTCGCCCATACGGAAGTAGTCCTTTTCAAACTCAAAGGTATCGGGGCAGATGAAGTCCTTAAAATCGTGACCTTTCCGCATCGTCTGTGACATATCAAAACGGAACGCCGTTTCCTCTCCTGTGCGGTAGAAGTCGTGAAAGATACGGAGCTTTTCTTCCGCTTCAAGCTCCGTGCATTTCGAGCCGAGTCTGGAGAAATGGGCGATAAGGTCAGTACCCACACGGGCAAAGTAGTTCCGTGCTTCCTCAATGTTCTTTTTGCAGACCGATACCGTCACATATTTGTCCTGCACAATAGAATTAGCCCCCGTTGCCTTATCAAGCAGCATCTTGTTGTATTCCGTGCGGTACTTATCCAGACCGTCATCGGACATAGGAATAAGAATGGTCTGCTCAAAATCCGCTTTGTTGAGCCTGCGGTTATTGATTGTGATTTTCGTGGTCGCACCGCTGTCGAGAGCGTTGAGAAGCTCCGAATATTCAAGGAACATTGCTTCCTTGTCCTCACGGCTTGCCACGGTATAGTTTATATCCTCAAACTTAAAGGTCTTTGCGTACTTGTTGCTGCCGACAAGGAAAATACCGTCTGCCCAGATAGTCTTTATCGGGATAACGCTCTGCACCGATTTCGGCACAACAAATTTTTCCTTGTCCTGCTTGAACAGATTTCTAAGCGTTTTTAACATCGTCTACCTCCTTACGCTTTTTTGCTTTCTTTGGTTTCTTCTGTGCTTTTGCCCTTTGCTTCTTTGGCACGGCAGGCAAGCCCTTTTCGTGGGCTTCAATGGTCGGCTTCAACGCTTTGTAATAGAGATTGTCAGGCAAAAATACAATCTTTTTCGGCATCAGAAACTCTGACTTTATCCACGCCCAGACAAACTGCTCGGCGGTCATACCGTTGTACTTGATAAAGCCCATAGCCGCAAAGGGGAACGCACCTAAGATGCACACCCAACTGAGCGTTTCCGTTCCAAAGTGCGGGCGAAGCAGAAAGAATAAGCCAACCGCCACGCCGCAGGCAAGGACAGAAAAAATGAACTGCCTGAGTGACAGTCCGAAAAACATACTCTCCGTGTAGTTACGGATTTCTTTATTTATCTTGACTTCCAAAATAGCACCTCCCTTACAAGCCCATCATTTCACGGACAACACGGTCTGCCATTTTGACCGCACCGACCAAGACGAGCATATTGAATACAAGCTCCCCGACATAGCTCCATACCATTGTGACCGCCGCCGCATCGGGATTGACCGCAGGCGGTGTCGCTGCAAAGAGCGAAAAGATGATGCAGGCAAGCACTATGATTGCACCCTCCAAACACACGGCAGCATAAGACTTGATAAAGCTCTTGCCGACGCTCTGGCTCGGCTCTCCTGCAAAGGCAGAAAGAGGAACAGGGGCGATAGCGGTATAAAGGTAGAGTTTGAAAAATCTGCCGTACACCGACATTATCATAATGAAACTGAGTACCGTAATGAACAGACCGCCGATGAGCGTGACCGCCCACAATGGGATACTCTCGAAAAAGCCGCAGTCCTCAACGGCGGTCACGATTTCCGAGGGCAAGACGGTCTGTGTTGCCGTTCCAAAGCCTGCGGCGTTCATTATGGTAGAGATAACGCCCTGCACAATCTTAAACAGAGCCATCATCAGCTCCAGACCATAAGTGACCGCACCTTTGGCAAGGGCAAATCGGATAAAAAGCTTCAATGCGTGTTCGGGTTTCTTCACTTCTGCAAAGTTACCGCAGGTACGCATCACGCCTACGACGAAAAACAGCACGAGCAGGGCAAGCCCGATAGCCTGCAACGCACCGTGGATATTTACAATCACATTCCATATCGTACCGCCCTTGAATTGCTCTGGGGATTGGGTAACGAGCTGCCATATTTCAGCCAACTTCTCATTCCAAGTATTCAGGGCGTTCTCCAAGTTCTGTACGACCCAGTTATCAGACATTCGACCACCTCCTTGTTAAAATTGGGCATATCGGGCAGCCCACGAAGTGATCTGCCCGATATGCTCTGTCTTTTGTCCTCTGGATATGGGGAATTAGCCTGTGATGAGGGTCAAAATCTCCTTTGCAAAGGTAATGACTACGCCACCTGCAAGGGTCAGAAAGCCGTTCGCTCTCTGGGACGGGTCGTGGGATTTGAGGGATAAGCCCACCTGCACGATACCGAAGCCGAGCATAATCATACCGACAGCCCTTACCAGACCGAAGATAAAATCGGAAAGGTTGTTGACGACCTGAATGGGGTCATTGGCAGCAAAGGCGGTCATAGATGTGCCAAGCACCATCGTGAGGGCAAGCACCGCCACGCAGTAGCGGCGGAAACCCGTTCTGACCTTGCCCGTCATGGGCAGCTTTGTGGTTACTTTCTTCTGGGTGTCCTTCTTGTTAAAAAATTTCATAGATAAATCCTCCTTTAGATGTTGAATATTTCTTCTAAGTCCTCATCGGACAGAAGTTCATAGGAAGTGCTGACAGGCATAACGCTTACGGCGTTATCAGGTATTTCGCTGTCAAACACAAGGGTCGCAACCGCCTGTGTCGGCTCGCCGTGAACATAGGGCGGCTGACCTCCGTCAGCAGTCAGTTTTACATTGGGGTGCTTTAAGATGTCATACTTAAAATCCATAACGGGTCGCTCGCCACGCACAAAAAGAAGTGCGTAGCGGTTATCAAGCATACGCACTTCATCTGGGGTCATCAGCTCACGCCCTGACATCTGGTAGTTGGTCGAATAGTTCCCACTTCGTCCAGAGCTTTTCCCGTAGGTGTTGGTATCAATGGTTTCCTTACCTAAAAGCTCGGACACATACTTATGGGTGCTTTGCTCGTTGCCGCCCAGATACAAAAACTCATCGCAGTTGCCCACGATGCTTTCCCATTGCTTTTCAAACAGGGCTTTGAGCTGTGCCAGATTTTGCAGGATGATACTGACCGACACGCCACGGGAACGCATAACCGACAGTATCTTGTCAAAATCGTCTGGCAGGGAAACATTGGCAAACTCGTCCATAATAAAATGGCAATGCACGGGCAGGCTGCCGCCGTACTTGTGGTCTGCCAGATAAAATAATTGCTGAAAGAGCTGCGTGTATAAAATCGACACAAGAAAGTTAAAGCTCGTATCGTTGTCTGGTATCAGGGCGAATAAAGCGACTTTCTTTTCCCCCAGACTTGGCAGGTCAAGCTCATCGGTGGCAGTAAGCCCTGCAAGGCTCTCCAGATTGAATTTTTCAAGCCTTGCGGCAAGGGTTATCTGGATACTCTTTAAGGTCTTAGCCGAGCCTGAATGATAATCCCTGTAATACTTGAGGGCGATATGCTCTGGGTTTACCATCTCCAGACGGTCAAAGAGTTCGTCAAGAGGGCTTATATAGCTGTCATCGTCCTCACGCACTTCGCCTGCCCGTAAAAGCTCCATAACCATCGGGAAGTTTTGTTCCTCTGGCGGTGCTTCATATTTGAGATAGAATACCAATGCCAGAAGCAGCATACTCGCCGCCGTATCCCAGAACGGGTCTTGCGACTGGCTTCCTTTCGGGGTGGTCGCCTTAAAGAGATTGGTCACAAGCCTTTGCACATCGTTGTCGTTCCGAAGATACACAAAGGGGTTGTAACAATGGCTGCGGTGCATATTGATAAGGTCAAGGACACGCACCTCATAACCTTTCTTTTCGAGCAGACCGCCAATGTCACGGACGATTTATAGCGATAGGTAACTTTTTGATGTTATCTCCAAGTTTTCCCCCGCTTCACACCGTACATGAAACTTTCGCTTCATACGGCGTTCCATCATATCCAAATAGATTTATAAGTTATTTCCCAGTTATTGTCTGGTATCCGTAATTCGTCCGTATTCTGTTCAGTTTTTTCTTCTGCTGACTATTAAGAACATAACCTTTTAACAGTGATTTTGCTTCGTCTGCTGATTCTGTTAGGATTGCCTTTGCAATGGGAATTTCCACAAATGCCAGATTAGAATATCTGTCAAGGTTATCTCCTTTGTCTGATTTGTGAATACATATCAGAGTGGACGGAGTTCCTCGACGATTCATTACATAGCAGTTGCCTTGTTGTGCGATATATGCCGAAATACGATTGTCGTTAAACTCTACGCTATCGGCAGGGTTTTCATTTTCCAACAACGCTCGGATTTCTTCTTTTGTTACAACTACAACGTCCTCATGCACCTTGTTTCTCCCTTGCTTTGTAAAATTACAAATATCTTGCGAGAAATTCATAGGATTTTTGTGTTGTACTCCTTGAATCGGCAATAGCGGATTATCCGCAATCATCACTATTTTTGTTTTTGGTCTGATTCCTTTTGTCCTGCTCTGAAATTCTGAACTTGTACTTTCAAATGGAACTGATTTTGCAATGTTCCTTAAACGGATTCGTATGGTCGGTAAGAGAGCGTAACTTACTTCTGTCAGGTTGTTATATACGTTAGTTGCTATGCAGTAGTAATTCTGCATACCGATAACTGTCAGATTATATCTGCTGATATTGAAGCCAGTCGTATGTCTGGCTATATCTTTTACCTTTAACTTTAGATTTGTTTTCGCTTTCTTTAATGCTTTTTGGTTCATATCTGTTTTGGCAACATAACCGTGTTTCGTTCTTCCTTTTGGAATGACTTTGATTTTGAACCCCAGAAAATCTGATGAATTTTTCTTCAGATTTACTACCTTTGATTTCTCTGGACTGATTTCTAATTTCAGCCTTTTATTAAGAAAATCTACGGTACTGTGGTAAAATCTTTGTGCTTCTCCATAGGTTGAACACATGATTTTAAAATCATCAGCGTAACGTACAATAAAACCGCTTTTCAGTTTGGTATATTTCTTTGCGTATTGAAGCCACCCATTTTTACTGCGGTTCTTCGGCTGGAATGTTTCCCACTGACTGCTTACCCACCAGTCTAATTCATTAAGGACTATGAGGGAGAGCAGTGGACTTAACAGACCGCCTTGTGGCGTTCCTTTTTCTGGGACACCCTCGCCGTCAATTTCGGCTTTCAGCATTTTGCTGATAATGCAAATCAATCTTTTATCCCGAATACCAAGTGTCCAGATTTGTTTTAATAGTTTTCCATGATTGACATTATCGAAAAATCCTTTAATGTCTACGTCAACACAGTAATGATATTTTGATAAATTTATCAGTGTCGTTACTCTGCTGACTGCATGGTGGGCACTTCGATTCGCACGGAATCCATAGGAATGATTATGGAACTTTGGTTCGCATATCGGCTCTAGGACTTGCAGGATACATTGTTGTACCAGCCTGTCCCAGATACACGGAATCCCCAATGGACGCATTTTATCGCTCCCAGCTTTTGGAATGAAAACACGTCTGACTGATTTGGGGCGGTAGTTGCTAAGGCTTTCCCGAACGGTAGCAACAATCTCAGCATTGCTGAGTTGTTTTATATCGTCTATCGTCATTCCATCCGTTCCAGCCGTTTTACTGCCACTGTTTGATTTCAGATTACGGTAAGCTAAACAAATATTTTGTTCCGAACCAATAATTTCAAGTAACTTATAAAAGTTATTACCGTTCTTGCTCTGTGCGTATAACTCGTCATAAATATGTTGCATATCATAATACTCGTTATAGCGGAGCTTGTTTTTCTTTAGCATGGTCTGTACCCTCCTTGTTTGCAGGAGCAAGTACATCTCTTAGTCTTACTCGAACCCATACCATTTTTCTTAGTAATTCTATTCTTCATATGACTAGTGGCTATCCCTCCACCGCTTGTTATCACGGTTTCATAGGTACTGTGCCACCACTCTCACTGACATTAACACACCTTATATCATTGCTAATCTCACAATAACTTTCTGATGTGAACACTTCACAGACAGTAAAATCTCCATGTTGTCAGCTTTCAACGTTCCAAACACACTATCTGTACATATATCCTTAGGTTTCCTCTATAAGCCTGCTACCTTGATAACGCCTTTAACGTTATATGGATTTTCATAAATGCGGAGTCTTACTCACCCACAGTAGCGACACTGTTTGTGTCACTGGACATTTCTATCCAGCCCCGATATAGACCTGTACATTCAAGGATTCGTCAGTAGACCTCTCATCTACATTCTAACCATAGATATTTTATAGACTTCCGGCATATAGGACACAACGCCCACCTCTGGGAATCTTTCGTCAGCATTATCTGTTACGGTGTCTGTCTGCCGACTTCACCGAGCTTCTGACAGAGCCTTGTTTACTCAAGTTTCTGCCAGTCGGAGTATTAAAGTAGCCTTTCAGGGCGTTACCCCGTCATTCGACTATTCGTGTGTTTAGTTCTCCAACACACATTAAATATTGATTTAATGAAGTGCTGTGCCTACTCTTTTCAAGTAGGAACGTTTCGCACCGCCCTTTGGGTCAAGCACCACGAAAGAGGTGTTGCATTGCATAGCGTTGGGCTTGCAAAAAAACCTTGTCTTACCTGCACCAGAACCGCCGCAGACCAAAATATTCAAGTTTCGGCGGTGCTTCTTTCCGTCCAAGCCGATACGCACATTTTGCGTGAGCAGTTTGTTCTCGAACGGGTTTTTATCTCGGTACTTCTTGTTGAGAGTACCTGTATTGCCCCATTTTGCCGAGCCGTGTTCCTCCCGCCTGCGGTAGTTCCTGCGTGTGGAGAAATAGATGCCGATGCCCATAGCGTAGGCAAGCAAAAAAATAAGGACAGTCTTTACGCTGTCCTCACACACCGTTATGGAAAACGGGTTATTTACTGCTACGGATAAGCCGCTGACTATCTCCACGATGCCGCCGCTGACATAGGGTGCTGTCAGCAGTGAAAGCCATACAACAGGAACGATGCCGCAGATAGAAAGGATTAAGCCCGTCTTTTGGTCGTTATCGTTCCTCATTGCACCTGCACGGAATGACCCTGACCTTTTTTGTCGGGGCGTTCGCCACCTTGTCAATCAGCTCATCAACAGGGTCGGTGGGGCGTTCCTCCTGCAACTGCCGTGTACGCAAGGTGTTCAAAGCATTGATAACGATATTCTTGTCGTACTTGTCAAGTGCGATGTGGTATCGTTCTTCTTTCATAGGCTGCACCTCCGATTAGCGTTCCTGCTCTTTGTTCTTCGGCGGCTTGTTCTTTTCAAGGCTCTTAAACATATCGCTCTGGATTTCGCCCAGAACATCACGCATCGAGCCAAGCTCGCCTTTGAATACCTGCGTGTCCATTTCCGAAAACTCCCTCGGAAGCCTGTCAAAACTGAAACCTCTGGTGTCCACGCCGTAACGGGTGCTGACCATATAGGCAACGCAGAAGGATTTGAAATCGGAAGCATCACGGCTCTCGTTATGCTTGAAATCGAAAACCGCCGCCGACACTTCCTTTGCCATACTCACAAAGAGCTGTTCCTCCGTAAGCCCTGTCTTAATGAAAATCGTCTGCTGTTTACTGTCATAGTAGGCAGGGATTTCAAGGTCGGCAACGGGAACAAAGGGAACGGGGCTTGCATCAATCATAGCCGATACAAGCTCACGCATCGTTTTCGGCTCTTGTGCCTGCTGCCTGTCCTTTGCCGATGTTTCGGAAATGTCATAGACCACCTTTGCGTTGTAGCCTACCGCTTTCGTGCCGTCATCACGGGTGTACTCCTTGCTTGGCTCAAGGATAACGATTTTCTGTGCGTCCTTGTTCACATAGACACGGCTCTGCTTCCAAGCGTTATAATCTTTGAGCTGTGTCGCATCGGGCATCTGTGCCGATACTAAAACGGCGTTCGCCACCGAGTAGCGGTCAAAACGCCCCTGCACATCAAGATACTGGCGGAAGCTCTCGCCGTCTGCCATCATCTCGGAGCAGGTGTTGTCAATCAGCTCATAGGCTTCCTGCCGCTGTGCCTGCTTCTGGGCAGCCCATTCCGCTTTATCAAAGGGCTTGCTGCCGCCGCTGAATACATCATAAATGCTCATACTGTTTACCTCGTTTCTTTGGATTTTGGTTTTCTTTTCCGCTTCTGGGGCTGTTTATGCTCCGTCTTGCCTGCGGGCGGCTTCTTCGCCCTGTCAGAAGCGGAGCTTTTGTCCAGGGCAGAAGAAGTATCTGCTTCCTGCTCTTTTCGGCTCTCCTTGATTTTCCGCAGTTCCTCTTTGACCGAAGGTTTCTCCTTAGTCATAGTAGCCCCCTCTGCGGATTTCTTTGGCTGCTCTGAGGTAGGCTCGGACAGAGGGGATTTTTCGGTCTTTGCCACCGAGGGGTTTGGGGCATTTTCCTCCTTTTGGATTGGCGTACCCATCAGGGCATCTAAGAGCTTGTCTTTCTCTGCCTTGTCCTGTACGCCGATGTCTGGCTCTGGCTGACCTGCCTTTTCGTCTTTGGCTTTCTCCACATCGGTCACAACAGAAGCCGTTGCTTCCGATGCCAGTTTGAAGCGTTCCGCAATGCGGCTGATTTTCGATGCGTCCTCCGCACGGGCAATCACATCGACCTCCGCATTGGGGTCTTTGTTTTTACGGTCTGCAAGGACACAATAAAGAACGCCGTACTTTTTTGCTTCCTGCGTAAACTTCTTCAGGTCGCTGTTCCTTACGGTAAATACCTTTAACTCCTTGCCAGAACGGAGCATATTCGTAAGCCTTGCCTTGCCCTTTGTTTTCTGCTCTTCTTTGAGAATGGAATACAAAAGGATTGCGATATTCTTCGCACCTGCACCTGTAATTTTGGCAGCGACCTCAAAGCCCTCCAAGCTCATTCGGACGATTTGTTCTGCCGCTTCGCCGCCTGTGTTCATTCGTCATCAGCTCCTTTCCTTGCTGTTCATCTGCCCGTATGGTTGTTAGCTTTTCTTTGAGGGTATCGTTACGGGCTTCGATGCCCCCGCATAGTCTGACCTCCTTCCGTAAAAATTTCATTCTCTCCGTAATTTCCGTAAGCCGAGCCTTGACCGCTTCTTTTTCTTCGCCGCCTGATTTGCGGGATTTGGAATACAGTTCCTTTCGCTGTTCGGTAAGCTCCGACATTTCCGTTTCCAGAGAGCCTTTATATGACAAGAGCTGTTCCACCGTATCAATCCGATTGCGGCAGAGCAGCCTTGTTTCCTGTGATATGGCTTCCATCTTCATCAGGTCATCTTTCAAAAGATAATGAAGCCTTGCATAATTCTGTTTTCTGCTTTTTGGCAGGATACCGAGCCTGTAACAGTAGTGGAGATACAGCCCACGCAAGCCGCCGATTTTTTTCGCATTTTTGAGTGAGCCTTTCACACGGAAAACCTGTACGGTTTTTTGCGGCTCGGCAAATCTGGAAAATTTTACGGCATAGGAATTTTCCCTGATACGCTCCGTAATCCTCTCGTTGGTGTAATCCTCTCCGAGCTTATATAATCGCTTTGGGCGTTCCCAACCTTTGCCGATTATCGTCCAGTATTTGCGGTTGGGGTCAAAGCTCACACGGTAGCCCATCTCTGCCATCTGGCGGTCAAAGTCTTTGAGCGTAAACGATTTGCTGATAGCTTCGTCCACCGCCTGCAGAGCCACATTATCCCTTGTGGGCATACCGTTCTTTTCAGCCTGATACAAAGCATAGGGTTTCTTTTTTCCGCTTGGGTGTTCAATGACAGACAAAGCATACTCCCTGCAAAGCTCATCGGAGCGTTGACGGAGCAGCCGCAGGTTGGCTTTATTATCGTGGTAGTGCTTCCCGTCCAAAAAGGAAACAGAGTTTACGACAAAGTGGTTATGCAGGCACTCGGTATTTAAGTGGGTGGCAACGATGACCTGAAACCTGTCGCCCCACATCTTTTCGGCAAGTTTTACGCCGACCTCGTGGGCAACCTCTGGCGTGACCTCGCCGTGCTTAAAGCTCTGGAAACCGTGATAGCAGACAATCTCGCTTTCATCGTTCCACTCAGCTTTGGCAATCATCATTTCATCTCTGGCGGTGGCAGTATCGCAGTTGACCCCTGTGACGAAAAACCGCTTTTCCGTCTTGTCCTTGTTGGTGGCATACTCCATTACATCGACCAACGCCTGCAAGTCGGCTTCGGTGTATTTGGGGTTGGCGGTCTTTTCTGGGTTTTCGGCATAGTCTATCGGGTGGTCGAGCCTGCCTTTTACATCCCAGATTTCACACACCGCCATTAAGATACCTTTCGGGGAAGCAGATACTTTTTACGGACATCAAGCTGAAAATCGTGCCACTTCCTTGCTTCCTCACGGAGCATCGGCGTGTCGATAAAGTTCAGGGCGTTTGCTTTGGCGGCAAGCTGATTGATACGGTTGCCGATGGCAGACAGCTCACGCATTATCCTGTAAAATTCGGGGTCGGGTTTTTCGCAGAGCTGATAGCCCTTTACCATTTCTCTAAGGAACGCTTCTTTTGAGCGACCCGATTTTCGCACAAGCTCATAAAGATACTCGGCTTCTTCCTCGTTAAGACGGAAAAGTATCTGGACGCTTCGCTTTCTCATTTTCCAATCCCTCCTTTTTGGAGAGCCTGTTAATCTGCAAGCAGCACATCAGCACAACACCGACCAGACCGCCGAGCATTGTGCCGATGGTAAAAAACAGAAACTCACTCATTCTTAAAAACTCCTTTCTCATATCGGGGTATTAGGGGCAGCCCCCTAACAAGCGAATTTGGTATCCAAAGACTTTTGGATAATCAAATTCAGTGCTTGGTAAGACATTACTTAGTCCTCGTCCTCCAGACGGCACTCTCCACACATCGGGCAGAAGTACGGACAGTCCGAACATTCCTCGTGCTTCAGACATTCGTCCTCGTCCTCATCATCGGCTCTGTTTTCTGCCGTTCTTTCCTCATCGGCTTCCTGAATATCGGCTTCTCCGTAATCAAAATCATCGTCAGAAAAGTCGATAAGGTCGGTATCACAAAGAATAATCCTTACCTTTTCCGCCGCCTGTTCGGGGCTTTCCGCATAAACAGTAATGCTCTTTTCATAGTGTCCTGTCAGGGTTACATCATACTTTTTCAATGGTTAAATCCTCGCTTTCATTCTTAAAATCTGTTGTGGTTGGGCTGGTTTCTTGAGGCAATATCAGCAGACAATCAACGGGCATCACTCCTTTCACGGCTTACAGTCGGTCTTGCAATCCCCAGATAGGACAACAAAAAATCGTTGAAATCCTTGCCGACAGGCGGAGGATCATCAACGATTTGGTAGTCTTTCTGCAACAATTCTTTTAAGGTGGCAGTACAAATCCTGCCTGTCTTGTCGTTATCCAGATGCAGAATGATAGTCTTAATATGGGGATTGGCGTTCAAAAATGTTGTTAGTGCTATGGGGATTTTGCTGTCTTTTATCTCTTTCTTAGGCTGATACACACCCGAAAGAGAGAGCAGATTTTCCGATTTATAGTCCTTACCCTCACACTTTAGATAAGTGGCGTAGGACAATAAATCAATGGCGGCTTCAAATAAGTGCACCGTATTAGTCGGCTCTCTTGCCAGAAGTCGGAACGAATACCGCTTGTCGCTGCCTGATGCGTCGCCCTTAAAGGAGCTACCTATCGTGCTGCGGTAAGCGGCATACTTTGGCGTTCCGCTTTCGTCCTTACCGACAAAAACGGCATTGTGGTACTTGACACTTTCAAAAATCGTACCGTCTGCAATGCAGTCCTGTATGATAGAAAGGTCAATCCCACGCCCGAAAAGGTAGTCGGTCACTCGGTTACAATCACGATTTTTCGGTGGCAGGAGCAATACCTTTGGCTCGTCTTTGGGTACGGAAACAGGCGGCGGCTTCCAGTCTGCCGTAATACCTGTGAGCATTTCCACGGCTTCCACAAAGCTATACTCTCTGACCTTAATGAGATAATCAAGGGCAGAAACACCGCCAAAACCTCTCGACCACCAGTACCACTTACCATTGGAAATCTTCAAGCTGTCGTGTTCTTTCGTGCAATAGACATTACCTGCCACACGCTTTAGGTTGCTTGGCTCATACCTCTGCAAGTAGGAAAGTAAGTCCATCTGCCGTGCCTGCTCAATCACGGCAGGGTCAAGTTTCACATAGGGTCGGTTACTTCTCATTCAATAAAATCACCTCCTGAAATAGAAGAAGCCGAGGGGCTTTCGATTAAGAAAACCTCTCGGCTATGTAATATTGTAATTATTCTTGGTTTATTAACTTCATTTCATATCCATAAATCTCTTAGAATGTGAAAATACCTTGCCAGATATATTCAGACAATGTCTTGCTTTTATCTCGTTCAACTAATGTTTTTATAAATTTCTCCTTGTCCTCTATTGTCCTACCTATGGTATCTCCTCTCAAATTTAGGATAATAGGTAAATTTGAATTGAACGATTTCGTCTTATCATATTTATCCTTGTTAGCGTGTAATAAGGATATAATTTCAATTACAGTTACAATATTGTTTTCTTCGAAACCTAATAATTGAGCCACATCTATTTTGCCCTCATCATACTTTTTTAATTTTAACGAAATCAAATCAACTTCTTTTTTCAAGGTATAGATTGACAAAACCATAGTTGACATTATCTTTTCAATACGCTTCATAAATTCACGCCATAAATCAATTTTCATATCTTCAGGTTTTATTGTAATAAATGCTGGCTTTGTTTTGCCATCAAGAGGATATGCACCAAATGCGGTCTTAGTTTTGCTTCCGTCTATATGATATAAATATAATTCAAAAAAGAATGACTTTATTTCAGGTATTACACCATTGGGAGATTTACAAATTCTCACTCTATATGCGATTGTTTTCCAAAAGTCAAATACAACATACCTATACCCATCAATATCATCATATTGAAAAAATGCGTTAGTTCCTACCTCTGATAATTGGTCAATAGCAAAATAATAGTTTCTTTCTAATATGATATCAACAAAATCTCCGTCTGTATTTCCTAAAATATAATCTACAATGTCTTTATATTCTGTTTTATATTCTTCTATGTTGTTTATATAGCAATACCATTCGTATGCCATTTTAGCAACACTATGAACTGCATAGAAACCGAGAAAGCTATCTGCTGTAATGGTCTTATGCAAAGTTACATCACTAATATCGACTGCTGTTGCTTTTCCTTTGCTTATTTTATTTATTCGCTCCATAGGTGCCATCAAGATTTTATGCCCATTATCGTCCACACCTGCAACAACATCTTTGGGAGCATACAAAGAGGCTCTATTACTGATTTTGACATTATGCATTTCTGTTCCGTCTATTGATATATCCGCTTTATACTGAATTGGTTTTCCATCACGTGTTGTAAGTCCCAAATGGTTTCTAAAGAAATCCAAATCGGCTACATATTTTTTCTCATAATTATCATTTGTAAAGGCATTATGTGTTTTACAGACAAAGGACTTGGTTAGCTTTGCACCTGTAATAGCGTATGTGATTATATCCGATGAAGTAAGTTCTACTTCTGAATTACAATAGATACATTTCATTATATATTCTCCATTCAAAATTATAGTCGTACTTTGTATTATTTTATTATACTACTTGAGTATGAATTTTTCTACCTTTCGGCTATGTAAGAACGGCATCAGCTTTACGCCAATGCCGCCTTTTCTCGGTTATAAAATTCCTGCTTTTTTGAGATACCCAACGCTGTCATAACAGCCACGGAAGTAAATTGACTGCAATTCTATATCCGCAAGCTGATTTTTCAGCTCCATTATCCTAATCAGAGCTGCACATTCTTCTTTGGTAAGCTCCGCCACTTGTTCGGTATCAAACACACCCAACACTTTCGGATACTGCTGATACAAACTCTCAATCTTATCCTGAATGGCTTTGTATTCCTCATTCTCTTTAGAGAGATTGGCAACAACAGAACTTAGATATTCGTTGAAAATATTGCTGTGGGTATCTACAAAGGTTTCAAATCTGAACTCTCCAGACATCATTCACACCTCCGACTTGTAACTATCTGCCTTTATTATACTGCCCAAAGTGGGGCAATACAAATCTGCAAATGACTTTATCGCTCCCGATTTTCACATTTTCTTTCGGGCTGTTCCTCGCTTTGCTCTGGCTCGGCATCAAGCACAGCAGGGTCTTTTTTGTCAAGGTTAAGCTCAATGTTAAGAGCGTTCAGCCGTTCCGATTTCTCTTTCAGCTCACCTTCAAAGGCAAAAGGCTTTTGTACCTCAACTTTTGCGGTTTCAAACTGTGCGATAGTTTCCGTTCTTTTAGTCTTGGCAGCTTCCAATCTGGCAGGGAGCTTTGCAAGCTCGTTTTCAATTCGGGTCAGGTTTCCCAGAGGGTCAAAGCCTAAATCTACCTTGTACTTTGCCTTTCCGCAAAGGTTAAGACAATAGTGGGCATTGACCGTATCATAGAAAACTTCCATTTTAAAGCCACGGTAACTGCCGATTTCGGTAGGTGTAGACAGCGGATATTCCTTGCAGATTGCAAGGAGCATTTCGCCTGCGGCAGCTTTTTCGGTGTACTTAATCCCTCGCAGGGTCATCGCACAAAACTTTTCCTCGCCCTGCGGCTTGTTCTGCTCGGCAAGGGCTGTATCGACTTCATAGCAGACAATACGCTGTTCATATTCCTTAACTGTCTGTGGAAAGTATTTGAGTATCCTGTCCTCAAGGTCATAATGTTCGGAAAGGTAGCTTTGTTTCAGCACTTTAAGTTTGGAAACCTGAATGTCTAAATCCATTTTTTCCTTAAAACGCTCGTCGCCTGTGGCAAGCATCTTGACCTCCGCAAAGGAAAGAGCTACCTCGTCCACATCTTCGGCAGAACGGACAGGGCTTTTACTCGTCATTATCTGGCTGATAAATTTCTGCTTGCTCTCCACCAACTGATAGAGGTAGGCATCAAATGTCTGCTCGGTTACATAGCGGTAAACCTCAACCTCTGGGAACATATTTCCCTGCCGTTCGATACGCCCTTGCCGCTGCTCAAGGTCAGAGGGTCGCCACGGACAGTCGAGATTGTGAATGGCGATAAGTCTGTCTTGGACATTCGTGCCTGCTCCCATTTTCGGTGTAGAGCCTAACAATACACGCACTTCTCCGCTTCTAACTTTGCCGAACAGCTCTTTTTTCTGTGCATCGGTGGTGGCTTCGTGGATAAACCGCACCTGCTCGGCAGGAACGCCACGGGCAATCAGCTTCTCCCGAATATCATCATAGACATTGAATGTGCCGTCATTCTTCGGGGTGGACAGGTCGCAGAAAATAAGCTGAGTAGCCTTTGTGTCGGCGTGTTCCTCCCAGATACGGTACATATTGTCGATACAGGCGTTGACCTTGCTGTTTGGGTCATCGGGCAGCATCGGGTCAATCATTCTCTGGTCGAGGGCAAGTTTACGCCCGTCATTCGTGATTTTGAGCATATTGTCGATGTTCGGCTCGACAAGCCTTGCCCGCACTTTTTCAGCTCTCTTTGCAAGCCCTGCCACCATATCGGTCTGGATTTCACTCGGCTTGGTCTTGATATTGTGATAATTGACCTTTGGTACGGGGAGCTTTAACATATCAGCGGTCTGAATATCCGCCACCTCACGGAACATCATCAGCAGCTCTGGGAGATTAAAGAACTTTGCAAATCTCGTCTTAGCTCTATAATTCGTACCTTCTGGGGCAAGTTCCAGAGCCGTAACCGTTTCACCAAAGGTGGAAGCCCAACTGTCAAAGTGCTGCAAGCCGTTCTGCATCAGCGTGTCATACTGCAAGTACCGCTGAACAGAGTACAGCTCCACCATTGAATTTGAAATAGGCGTACCTGTTGCGAATATTGTGCCACGGTTTCCTGTGATTTCGTCCAGATAGCGGCACTTCATAAAGAGGTCAGAACTTTTCTGGGCTTCGGTCTGGGCGATGCCGCCCACATTCCGCATCTTGGTATAGAGGTACAAATTCTTGTAAAAATGGCTCTCGTCAATAAAAAGTCTGTCAATGCCGAGCTGTTCAAAGTCAATGACCGTATCCTTACGCTTGGTATCGTTGAGCTTGTCGAGCTTCGCTTTAATCCCTTTTCGGGTTTTCATAAGCTGCTTGACCGTGAACTGTTCGCCCCTGCTTGCCTGCACGTCGTCAATACCACGCTCAATATCATCGAGCTGCCTTTGAAGCTGTTCCCTCTGTCGTTCAATGCTCATCGGGATTTTTTCAAACTGGCTATGCCCAATAATGACCGCATCATAATCGCCCGTAGCGATACGGGAGCAGAACTTCTTGCGGTTGCCCGTTTCAAAATCCTGCTTCCTTGTCACAAGGATATTGGCACTCGGATAGAGCCGCAGGTACTCGGAAGCCCACTGACCGACCAGATGATTTGGCACAACGAACATTGCTTTATTACATAGTCCGAGCCGCTTGCTTTCCTGTGCGGCGGCTACCATTTCAAAGGTTTTTCCTGCCCCTACCTTGTGGGCAAGGAGCGTATTCCCGCCGTAAAGAATATGGGCGATGGCGTTGACCTGATGGGATCTTAGGGTAATCTCTGGGCTGATACCGCCAAAAGTGATATGGCTGCCGTCATACTCACGGGGGCGTACTGAATTAAAGGTATCGTTGTAGTACCGCACAAGGCGGTTTCGCCGTTCTGGGTCTTTCCATATCCAGTCCTGAAACGCCTGCTTGATAACTTCCTGCTTTGCCTGTGCCGCCGTGGTTTCCTTTGCGTTGAACACCGCTTTTTTGTTGCCGTGTTCGTCATACACATAGTCAAAGATACGGGTGTCACGCAGGTTTAGGGTGTCCTCAATAATACGATAGGCGGAAGCCCTCTTTGTACCGTAGGTGCTGTCCGCCTTTACATTTCCAATATCGGAGCTTTTGTTCTCAATAAACCAGTCGCCATTCATTGGGGTGTAGCGTACCTTTAGCCTGCCCATTGCATAGCTTGACGGGGTTAGTAACTCCACCACAAACCGCTGAATATCCTCCTGCGGTATCCAAGTCGTACCCAGACGGACAGAGATTTCAGCCGCAGACAGGTCTTTCGGTATGACTTGCTTTAAGGCTTCCACATTGACCGCAAGCTCTGGGTCATTCTTTGCTGCGGCTTCGGCAGTTAAGAGTTTCGCCCGTACATTCCCTGATAAATACTCATCGGCAGTCACATACCTTGCAGGCTCGGCGGCGGGGATACGGAAGATAACGCCCTGTAAATCGGCAATCAATTCTTCCTGTGTCTTACCCGTGAGCTGTTCCATAAAGGGTAAATCAACGCGGGCTTTCTCCCCGATAGACAGGGCAAGGGCTTCGCTCGCCATTTCCACGGAAGTGATTTCACGGTGGGGCTTTATCGTCCGTTTCGTAAACATATCCGCTTTCCGCTTGAAGTTTCCCTCATCGTCAAGCACCTCCAGAGAGCATAAAAGGAAGTAGCTCTCGTCTGAAGCAAAGGCAAGATAATTTCCTCGTCTGTTGATAAGCCCGTACTTTTTGGAAAAAGCATCATACAAGCGGTTTAGGTTTTCCTGCTCGGTCTGTATCATTTCCTCTGGGTAGTCCTCGGTCTGATACTCAATGAGCTTTCTCACACAGTCACGGATTTCGATTAACCCTTTGATACGGTTTTCGGCAGTCATAGATGCCGCCGCAGGGGTCATAATGTCATTCTCACGGAAATAAACTTTGCCGTCCACCAATGCAAAAGAGAAATTCCGCACATTGGGGTCAGCAGGGATAACCTCGTCCTGCTCATCGGAGATTTCGTCAATCTCACCCATATACTCTGGTATTTCTCCCTGAATGTTCTGGACAGCGTTGTGCAAAAGCTCTGACAAAGGAATATCCTGATAGGCTTTGCAGGCACTATCCATTCCAAAGCGGGTGCTTTCCATTTTCATTTCACCCAAAATCATCTCTGGGTGCTGCACAAAATAGCTGTTCATTGTGATGCCGTTCTCATCGGTATCGAGGTGTACCCAGTCAGGCTCTATATCCGTAATGCGGTCACGCTTCTGTAAAAAGAGAATATCGCTTGTGACCTCCGTGCCTGCGTTTGCTCGGAAAGTGTTATCGGGAAGCCTGATTGCTCCGAGTAGCTCAGCTCTCTGTGCGATATACTTCCGCACCTCTGGGCTTGCCTTATCCATTGTACCTTTAGAAGTAATGAATGCCACCACGCCGCCTGTTCGCACCTTATCGAGAGCCTTTGCAAAGAAATAGTCGTGGATAAGGAATTTCTGGGCATTGTAGCGGCTGTCATTGACCTTAAAATCTCCGAAAGGTACATTGCCGATAACCACATCAAAGTGGTCGTCTGGCAGCTTCGTTTCCTCAAAGCCCTGTACGGCAATGTTCGCTTTTTGATAAAGCTGCCCTGCAATTCTGCCTGTGAGTTCGTCGATTTCCACGCCGTGGAGCTTGCTGCCTGCCATACTGTCGGGAAGCAGACCAAAGAAATTGCCCGTGCCGCAGGACGGCTCTAAAATGCTGCCCTCTGAAAATCCCAGACGGTCAAGGGCTTCATACATTCCCTTAATCACAACGGGCGGCGTATAGAACGCCGTCAAAGTGGACTCCATCGCCGCACGGTATTCCTCTGGCGACAGGCTTGCGTAAAGCTCCTGAAACTCGTTTGCCCACGCTGCGTTATTCTCGTCAAACGCCATTGACAGACCGCCCCAACCAACATATTTTGAAAGGGTTTCTTGTTCTTCGGGCGTGGCAAGACGGTTTTCAAGCTCCAGTTCGTGCAAAAGGTTGATTGCCGCCATATTGTTATGGAACTTTTCTTTTGCACCGCCAACGCCTAAAGTATCCTCGGTAATGCGGTAGTTGTGTCGTAAAGCAGAGGGAACGGCAGACTTCTCAGCTTTTTCTTCGGGCGGTAGCTCTGGCTGTTCCTGCTCCAAAAGACTTCGGATATAGCCGATTTTCTCCACTCGGTTAATAGGGAAACCTACGCTGTCCTTAAAAGTGATGTCACGCATTGACACATCATCGCTGACTTTCCCAACGCTTTCAATGAGATAGCGGCGGTTGTCTATGACGATTTCCTTGCCGATAAGGTCAGAAGTATCCTGTTCTTGTCTGCTTCGCTCTGCATCTTTCTGGGCGAACAGATTGACATTATTTTCGGCACTATTTAAGGTGTCTGCATATTCCTGTGCTTCTTCCTCAGTTTCAAAGGTCTGATAAATACCGCCTACATCATAATACTGTCCGTCTTGTCCCTCTGGTATGCTGTTATCCCGTATGATAAACGGGTCTGCAAAGGCATCGGAAGTCTGCTCTACGGTGTAATGGGGTACTGCACGGTTAGAAGCAACAGGTATGCCTTTTTCTTTCGCAAGCTCCTTAAAGTCTGACAGAGTATCCGCATCCATAACCATTCCGACCAACTCGCCGTTTTCATCAAAGTTCATCGCTTCATCAATCAGAAAATGGTAAAACTCCGTGCCTTGCCACCGATTTTCTTCGTCTCTCGCAACAATAACACCGTTTTCATCGGACAGACCAATATCGTCCATTTTCATCTGCGAAAGCACATCTCGCAGAATATCAATTTCCCTGTCTGTAACTGAGCGTGTTTCCTCGGCAGGGACAAACCATTCCTTTTCAAAGGACATTATCTCGTCAAAGAGCTTTCTGTCCTCTGGGGTCAGGTCTTTGTGCTGCTCCAGATACGGAATAAACACATCACGCCCCCAACGCAAACTTTCCATCTTCTCACGGTAATAGTCCTCGCCCTGCTTTTTCCACTCTGGGATAAACGGGCAGTCTGGGGAAAGGGAATATTCATAAAAGTTCTTGATATGGGCAATTAAATCGCCCTCGCCGTCGCCAATATCAAACCGTCCATCATAGTGGAAGTCCTCGCCGCCAATAGTAACGGTTATATCAAAATCCGTCTTGTGATACCAACCGACATTATCATCGCCCTCACGCTCACGGTGCTGCTTTTCGTCCAGAACGCCGAGCAGATAATTACCAAGGGCAAAGCTCAAATCGGTGTAGCGGTCATTAAACTGCCTGTCATAAAAGGCAGGGTGTTCCGAAAATCCGATAGAAAACTGGATGCCGTCTGGCTTTTGTTCAGGCGGTATTTCCGTTTTCTGTTTCTCGGTCACAACGACCTTTAAGTGGTCGTTGGCAGGGTTTTCCTTTAGCTTTTCCTCAAAGTCTGCCCGACTAAGTTCCTTGCCGAACAGTGGAAACTCTGGATTACGCAGAGAAACGGCATTTTCATCGAATGCCACAACCTCGTATTTATCGGCACCGATATATACCACATCGTCCTCATGGTAGAGATAGCGAAGCGGATATAGCTCCAGAAGCTCCTGCGAAAAACGCCACGCATTGCTGCGGCTGTAAATATCAGAAGTCTTACCCTGTACCAGAGCAAGAAAGTCAATGAGCTGCTGAACGGTGGCAGGGTCAGATAAATGCTGTTCCATCTGCTCAGCGGTCACATCGGCAAGGTCGTTTCTGTTTACATTTTCAAGCAGACTTTTTTCGTAACCGTCCAAGTCACGGATAAAATCGGACAGCCGCAAAGAGAGCGTATCCCGTTTATCAGCAGGGGGCAGGTCACGGTGGGCATCAATAAATCTCTGCCTGTTCACTTTCTCCTGCGTGTCGATTTCATACTGCGGAGCTTCCACGCTCTTTAGATATTCGGGATAGTGGTCTTTCTCTTTTTCATTCAGATAGCGGTTATTCTTTATCAGCTCACGCAGCCGCTTTTCCATCTTACTCCAAGAGAGGATAAGGTCTGGATTGGTGTATGAGCCATGCTTTTCAATGTGGATACCTTTGCCATCGTGGGACTGACCGCCTTGCGTTCCGTCTGGGAAGTAGTGCGTACCGCCGCCGATACCATACTCATTTTTGAGAAAAGTGATATTATTTTTGCTGTCCTCTTGTTTCTGGAATTGACGGTAAATGCGGTACTTGCCGTTTTGAAAACCGCTTCCTAATAAAAGAACAGAGTCAATATCCTCCTGAGAAATAGCAAAAGCAGAGGATTTTTCGTCCTCTGCTTCAGCTATCATTTCAATCTGTTCCTCTACGGTAGGGAGATTAGCCCTGACCTCTGTTTCATTGGCGATGCTTTCCTCGGCGGGGTATGACCTGTCTAATTGTAAATCAGCTCTGTCAGTATCACTTCCTCCGCCTGACTGCGAATATTGTTCATCAGTCCGCCCCACTGCATCGGGGCTTTCGCTTTCAGTTCCTCGGTCACGCCCTGTTCGGCTTGTAGCTGCTTCGTCAGAAGCTCCAACCGTTGTAGTGCTGTCTGTTCTGTCTGGTGCAGATGTTCGTTCAGCCTGCCCGTTGTCAGCAGGTTGAGGTATGTCACTCTCTTGTGCTGCTCCAGATAATCCCTGTGCATCAAAGCGTATCTGCCAAGCGGAAGCTCTGGCTCTGTCGCTAATGTCAGGTCGGGAATAAGATAATCGCCCTGTTTGGTGTAAGTGATTTCGTTCATTGTATTTGCTCCTTTCGGGTTGTTCTCTGCCTATATCATACCGAGCCTGCGGTTTCGGTACAAAGGTGCGATTTTGGGTTTTCTCTGCCATTTGCACATCTCGGATAGTCAGGGAGATTTCCCTGAGTGCCATTTCCGCAATATCGCTCGTTGCAATACCGAGGGCGTTAATGGTGGCAGGGGTATTAAAATTGATAATATCCTGAAAATCCTCACGGTCAAAAAACTCGCCCGTGTCCAGACCGCAGCGGCTGATCAGCATAAAAGCAACGCTGTTTGCTGCCAGCCGCTTATATATGACCTCTACATTGAAATCGTCCAGTTCTTCTAAAAAGCTGTCCTTTGTGCAGTCCTTTAACTGTGAAAAATAATCTGGAAGATTGTCCTCAACAGCGTTCTTTGCCGTTTCCATTAAGACAGAAGCAAGATCAGAGCCTTCCACCTCTCCAAACCTATCCGAGAGCCTTTCCATAACAGCCTGCTCGTATTGCTCATTCATCTGCCATATCGGAACGGGGCGGCTGCCATAATACCCTTCGTGCGTATCTGACACATCAAAGTAATATTTCAGCGTGTTCCTGCGACCTTTCGGGTTAAAGACCGCTATGCCTTTGCTGTCCTTATTGACCCACCGCCGAAACTGTTTGTTCCAAGTTTCAAGCTGTGCCACGGCAACGGCATCAGGGCGTTGGGCATAGATTAGGAGCTGTTCGTCAAAGCGGCATTTATAGTTGCGGCAGGCGGCAGCTAAAAATCCCTGCCACGCCTGCGGATTTTTCGCAACGGCAACACCTGTACGCCGATACAGCTCTGTGATTAGCTGATACTTCGCAGCCATTAGGTTTTCACCTCCTTATAGATTTATTTTGGGTCATTCATTGGCATCGCCGCCAAAAAGGAAATGACCTTGTTTGCCTTGATACTTTTTTGCAGGTCATTGATAAGGGAAATATCCGCAACCGTAATACCCTGCATTGAGAGAATATCGTCCATTGTCATAGCGGCAATGGCTTTTTCATCGGTAAAACCTGCTTCCAAAATCTTGTTTAAGACCTTGACCGCTTTCTGGTTTACTGCCATTTGTCAGTCCTCCTATCGTTCTAAATCCTTGTGCTTCGGGGCTTTTTCCTGCCCCTTGACTTTGGCAAGGGCTTCTTTTGCCCAATCGGGCATACATTCGGGCTTGATTTCCCCAAGCACATCGTACCTTTCCCATCTGGCTCTTTCGCCCGTGGCAAGGCAAGTACCAAACACCGCCTGACCTCTGCCGCCTGTTGCACCGTTGCCGCCCTCTGCCAAGATAAGCTGATAGGCAGGGTGCTGATATTCATACCGTTTCGGCTCGGCATTGAGAACGACGACCTTGCCAACGATATTGCTTTTATGGTCGTCAGGAATACAATGCTCCTTTGTGAACACGGCTTTATCAAAAGGAAACTTTGACAGCTCGGCTCTGGTGCGGTCAATCTGAGATTGTACCCGTTCCGTGAAAATCTCCATTGCTTCCAGATAATCATCGGAAGCAACGCCCTCAGTTGCCCACGCTGCTGACAGCGGATTGTGGTAGTCGCAGTAGCAGACTAAAAAGGGATACTGTTCCTTTTTATCCACGGCAAGCACAACCTCTTTATCCCCAACATAGATGCTTTGGGTCACTTCATAATTACCGAGCATTCTTTTTTCTTCACTCATTCGGCTGCTCCTTTCGTTCTTTTTTCGCTTTCTGCTCGTCTAAAATCTTGCGGATACAGACATCGCAGAAAATAACTGACCCGTCCTTATATCGGGGATAAGGACAGGTCGTACAGTCATATTTCTTTTGCTTATCGCTCACGGTCATCACCATTTTTCTGCTTCGGGGCAGCTTGATTGTACGGCATACGGCACTCCGTTTGATACCGTTCATTCAGCTTCTCCCGTGCGGCAGAAATATCATTGCAGTAGTAGCCCCAGAAATAGTTATCGCCGCCCTTACAGTACCAACACACATAAGGGTTAGGGGCATTAGGGTTATGACCGATGACAAGCTCGTTACTCCCGATAGTACAGCTCTCTATGATTTCATAGCCCCCATTGGAGCGTTTTTCTTCGTCCATAGACACCTCTCATTCTTTGGCATACTTCCGATATGCCTTTTCGCCTGTTGCCCGAAGCCGCTGCATACGGGCGTTGCCTGACAGTTCTGGGTGCTTCGCCTGCAATTTGCGGCGTGTCCTGCTGACACTTTCAAAGCTCGGCAGACCGAGATATTTATACTGTGTCATTATTTCCGCAAGGGGGATTGCCCCCGCATCTTTCAGGCACACATTACAAAGGGCAAGGTACAGCACCATATCGTCATTTCGGGCATCTTCGTTCTTTTCCAGAATAGCCCTGACTTTCTTTTCAACGGTCTTTAAGTTCCGCATTGGATACCTCCATATATGGAAAGAGGGCGGCATATTTCAGCCGCCCCCGTTCCTGCATTTTATGGGTCACTTATTCTTTCTGTGACGGATATTGAGCCAGAGTGCCGCACCGCCGATAAAGACGACAAGCACGATGGCAATGATAGTCTTTGCGTCCATTCCTTAGTCCTCCTTTTTCTTTTTTCTGCCCTTAAAGCCAACAATGCCGAGAACGCCTGCACCGATAAGGGATACTGCCGCAAGGCTTACCCACAAGGCAGGATTGAAGTCATCGCCTGTTTTCGGTGTGTCACGAAGTTCGTTGTGCATCTGGACAATCGTGGTTGCTCCGACCTTTACCGTTGCCTGCTTGTCGGCAGGGAGAATATAGCCTGCGGAAGCATTGTCGCTGACCTCGGAAACGGTGTACTCGCCAATACGCAAGCCCTCAATGAAGATTTCGCCGTTTTTGTCGGTCTTAAAGGTCTGGTCATAGTCCGTGCCTGTTACCCTGAAAGAGAAGCCCTCCAGTTTTCCATTAGAGGAAGTCTTAACGATTTTCAGAGAGCCTTTCTGTGCAGTGTTGATAAAGCCAACGCCTGCTTTGTTCTCTACGGCATAGGTCTTGCCGTTTTCCTCAATGGATACGCCATACACGCCCTCGTCAAGTACAAAGCCCTCTGGGGCTGTCTTTTCACGGACAAGGTATTTTCCATATCTGAGGTCGCCCATCTGGTAAACGCCTTTTTCCACTTCGCCCATTGTTCCGAGCAGCTCATCGTCTTTGTCGAGCTTTCCGTCGCCGTTCTTATCGGCATAGACTTCAAAGACCGCACCTGTCAGCTTGTTTTCAGGGTAATCCTCGTCCACCTTAGTCAGCTCAATTTTGCCTGTGATATAGAAGTTGACAAGCTCGATTTCCACAACCTCGTCCACCTTGCCGATAGTAACAGGGATTTCTTCCTCGGAGAGTACAAAACCTTTCGGGCTTTCGATTTCACGGATTGCCCAAGTTCCATACGGTACTTTTGCAAAAGAAAAACTACCGTCATCAGCCGATGTGGTAGTCTTAATCGCATTTTCCTTTGTAAACTCGGTTGTACCCACCTTAAAGATGCCGATAACAGCACCGCCAAGAGCTTTTCCGTCCTCATCAGACTTCTTACCGCTTACAGAGCCGTAAATCAGCTTGTTTTCAATGGCGTTGCCCTCGTTTGCCGTGATGTGGACAGTAGCGGTTTCCTGACCTGCATACTTAAAGTTTACAGGATATTTGGTATCGCTCGTAAGATAAGCCGCATTGGTCTTGATTTCCTGCACATAGTAGCTGCCAATCGGCAGGTCGCTGATTGCTTTACCGTGACCATTCTCATTAAGGAAGATGACCTCAATCAGACCGTCAGCAGGGATAGTCTTTCCGTCTACGGCAGTCAGTTCCTCGGCTGCATACAAGCCAAAGGTTACATCGGCAAACTCGCCGTTTTCGCCCACGCCGTAATCCTTGTCAATTTCAAGGGCTTTCACAAGGTCGATTTCCACACGCTGACGCTCGTTCACAAAACCTGTGGCAGTTTCCGTTACGGCGATTTCCTGACCTGCATACACAAGCTCAACGGCGTGGATTTCCTCATTCAGTACGAAACCGAACGGAGCAGTAACCTCTTTGACCTCGTACTTTCCAAGATACAGCTCCTTGGATTTTGCCGTACCGTCTTTGCCTGTGGTAATAGTATCCACAACCTCGCCCTTAGAAGCTCTGAGCGTTCCGTCCAGAGTATAAATATCCTCGGCGGCGGTAATCTCATAGACCGCACCCTCCAGATTGCCGACAGAGAAGATAGGCTGATACAAGCCTTTGTCGCCTGCAACGGTGCTGAACACCTCGCCAGATTTAGTTACGGTAACTGTGCCTTTCTGTGCCATATTGGAGCGTACCACTTCGATAACGGTAATGCCGCTTTCTTCTTCTGAATTTTCCTGCACCACATCAAAATAGACAGGCTCGGAGTTCAGCACATAACCATAAGGGGCTTGCACCTCAACCAGAGAATAACCCTTGCCGTATTCCAAAGTCTGCGGTGTGATAAGGTCGCCGTCTGCGGTGGTGTAGAAAGTATCAATCGTTGTCACTTCGGGGTAAGTGAAAGTCATAGATACAAGGCTGCCGCTTGGGTCATAAATCTGGAAGCCTGCACCTGCATACGGGATTGTCTTGCCTGTTTCCGCATCTTTCTTGACAATCTTGATATAACTCTCAAAGTTTGCGTTGTTGATAAGATAGCGGTAGGTCTGACCGTCCTGATTGATAAATACATCAAAAGGCTTCATCAGCTCACGACCCTCCCAACCAGAGGTCTGCTTCACGGTATAAATGCCGTATGGCATATCCTTACTCTGGGCAAAGCCGTTTTCATCGCAGGTGAGCGTATCACGCTCGGTTTCCTTTGCTGCTTCATAGCTGCCTGCGGCTTTCAGATAAACCTCAAAAACAGCCCCTTCTTCAGGTGTTTCAATCTGTGTTTCGCCGTTGTCGGTGTGCTTGATAATGGAGATGTTACCCTTAATGACCTGTTCATTCACGGCGTTTTCCGTGCTGTTCAGTTCTACTGTATAAAGCTCTGGCTCTGCACCGACCTTATGAATGGTGGTGTCGAGCAGATAGCCCTCGGACGGGCTGATTTCTCGGATAGTCCAGTCATTGTCACAAATATAATACTTGGTCGTAAACTGACCGTTTGCATCGGTGGTATAAGTGTCAATGAGTTCTTCGCCCTTGTAAATGCCATACACCGCACCTGCAAGGGAAGCGTCGCCCTGCGGCTTGCCTGTTTCTGCATCGGTCTTTGTGACCGTCACATTGAATTTTTTGAGAATGTTGTGGAAACTGCGGTTTGTGACCTTGTTCCATTCAATCGGTGCGGTCTGGGAAGCAGGAACGACATAGCGGATTGCGGTATCTACTTCCTCTAAGGTGTAAGGGGTGTTGCCGCTGATAAGGACATTTTCAAACTTTGCAACGCCCTTTGCATTGGTTACGGCATATTCATCAACGGAATAACCGCTAAGGGAAGTTCCGTAAAGGTGGAATTTCACGCTCTCCACCAGATTATCCTCGGAAGTTTTAACCACTTCAAGGCTTCCACGCTTTAAGACATTACTGAAAGTGACGGTTGTGGTCTTGCCGCCGATAAGGGTAACGGTCTGGGTCTGCTGCGGCTCATATTTATCAATCGCCTGTTCCGTAATGGTATAGATGTCAGGCACTAAACCTGCTACGGTAATATTACCGTTCTTGTCGGTCTTAACTGTCTGGTTGAAGTCCTTGCCCTTAATGGTAAACTGGATGCCCTCTACAATGCCGTCCTCGGAAGTCTTTTTCAGGGCAATCGTGCCTGTCGGGGTTTCCACATTGATATAGGCGGCTACGGTATCGGCATTTTCAACGCCTGTTACCAAGTCCTGCAAGTTCGGGTCACCGTAGGCAATCAGCTTTGCACTGCTGCTGACTATCGGCATATTGTTTCTTGTTGCGGTAATGCGTACCGTACCGTCAAAGGCTTTGGCAGAGCTGATAGTCAGCTTGTTGCCAGATTTCGACACGCTTACCTTACTGTCAGAGCTTGAAAAGGCATAATCGGAAAGAACGCCGTTGCTGTCCGTAAAGGTCAGCGTATATTTGCCGTCCTTATAGGCAAGCTCCTTTGTGATGCCGTTTTTACTGCCCGACATAAAGCTCGGAATGGTATGATGCTCGCTCATCAGCGAAACAATCTGGTCGTATGCCGCCTTTGCTCCGCTGTTGGCATAGTTAGAGCCAAAGTGCAGGCTGTAAACCTTGTCGCTTGTCTTGCTAAATGAGCCTGTGGCTTCACGGCAGCCCGTGACAAACTCCCATACAAGGGTCTGTGTCGCAACCCACTTCTCATCATCGCTTCCTGTAAGGTTACTGCGGTTGCCCTGATACCCGTAGAGCAGGGCAAGCCCGACTGCCTTTTTCTGATTGGCAGAAAGGGCGTTCCAAGTGTCCGAAGATGCCTTTTTCAATGTGTTACCCGTATTCAGCGGTACACCCGGCTGAATACAAAAGGCGTTTTCTCCGTCCACAAACATACGGTACTTATAGTTTCCCGTGCCGCCTGCGGTATGACCGTCAAAGGTGGCACTCGAATTGTACCTCATAGCATTGCCGCTGCTGTCGTAGGTGTGGCTAAAGGAAATCGTACCAATGTCACCCGCTGCAAACGCCGTCGTTGCAGGCAAAATCGACAATGCCGTGACCGCAGCCATAAGAGTAGCCGCAGCCTTTTTGAATAATCCACGAATTTTCATCGCTTACCTCCTGATAATGTTAATATTGAAAATTTCCCTTACTAACCGAAAAAGCTGCCCTGTATCGGACAGCTCATAGTTTTTCTTTTCTCGGATAGTTTTGGTAGTAATTAAGGGGGTGAGGTGTGGAGAGGGGGAAACCGAAAAAATGGCTATCCTCCACATAGACAGACCCCTCCCTCGGTGTGTGGCTTACCTTTCGTGAGCCTTGCTTCGTTGCAGGTGGCGGTTGTAAAACTCCAACGCCTTAACAACAAAATCTGTTTCCTGCCCTCTGGGGACATTCTTTGGAATGAGCTTGGTTATCCTTTCATCACGGAAGGCGGGCTTTTCCTTTTGGTTTGGCTTTTCTTCTTCCATAATGCTCTGGATAACCTCGTCCGTCAGCTTTCCGTCTTGCATAAACTTTTTCATTTTGATAGCCTGTGCAAGTGACGGGGTAGCATCGTTATACTGCATCGCTTCAAGCAGGGTGTACTGCTGTTCCTCGGACAGATAGGAGATTTCCACCGCAGGGCGAAAAGCAATCTGTCTGTCGTCCACCATTTGCAGGATTTCAGGAACAAGCTCGGTCAGACGGATAAAGCGATGAATTTGCCGACTACTATCAGAAACATCTTTGCTCATTTTATCAACGCTAAATAACTTCTCGCCCACTGGTCGAGAAGTTAAATCTGTTCGTTGCCCCTGCCTGTTCATAGCTTCAAGCCGCATTTTATAGGCAAAGGCTTTCTCACTCGGCAATATCGTTGACCTCTGCAAGTTACTTTCCACCATTACAATAATGGCTTCATCAAGGGTCAGCTCCTTAACCTCACATTTGAGCGTATCAAGCCCTGCAAGCTCACACGCTTTTTTACGCCTGTGACCGCTGATAAGCTCATACCGTCCGTCCTCTTTGAGCCGCACGGTAGCAGGGGTCATAACACCGTTTCGCCTGATACTATCGACAAGCTGTTCCATATCCTCATCCATCAAAACCTTAAATGGGTGGTCTGGAAATTCGTCAATCTCTGCAATCGGTATATCCCTGATTTTACTTAACTTTGCTTCTTCACGGCTCTCGTCTGTTTGGAAAAGGTCATCGTATGCAGTCAGCTCGATTTTGCTTTCTCTGCTTCTCGCCAATATCTGCCACCTCCTTTCCAAACTGTTCATAAGCTGCAGCTACCTTGCCGCTTTTGTCATAGGCAAAAATGCTCTTGCCCTCTGCGGTAGCTTCCACCGCACGGATAGAATGAGGGATTTCCGTATCAAACACCTTAATCCTCTGCCCATAGGCACTCTTAACGGTTGCGGTAATCTCCTTAGAAATGTTGGTGCGTGGCATTACCATTGTCATAAGGATACCGTCTATCCGCAGCTTGGGGTTGATTTGCCGCTTGACCATTGACACCGAGCGAAGCAAAAGCTCTAAACCTTTGGCAGAAAGATAATGGGGCTGTGTCGGGATAATCACGCTGTCAGCCGCCGCCAGAGCATTGATAGTTATCATTCCGAGAGAGGGCATACAGTCGATAAGCACATAATCGTAATTCTTCCTGACCTCATTCACATAGGTTTTCAGAACACGCTCACGGCTCATCGCGTTGATAAGCCTGACTTCAAAGCCTGACAGCTCAATGTTGGACGGGAGCAGGTCAATGCCCTCGCCGTGGTGCAGGATACCTCCAGAAGCATCAAAAGATTTATCGTCTATGATGCTTTGCATTACGGTAGAGAGGGTTATTGGAATATCATCAGGTCTGTTGTAACCCAGAGCCATTGTGAGATTAGCCTGTGCATCGGCATCAATGAGCAGGACTTTCTTGCCCTGTTTTGCCAGACCCACACCCAGATTGACCGCCGTTGTTGTTTTTCCGACACCGCCTTTCTGATTAGTCAGAGCAATCACTTTGCAATTTGACATAGGTGCGTCCTCCTTTCGCATTTATTTAGCCGCTTTGTCAAGGCGGCTATGTAACCATATCAGAGAACGCAAAAGAGCCGCTTACTCTTAAAATTAAAATCAATAAGAATAAGCGGCTCGGTGTAATGTGCCTTAGACATATTCAATTTTCATTCTCTTAACAGGGGCGTTGGCGACTTTGAATATCAGCTCGTCAACGCAGTCTGTATATCTGCCTTGCTGTATGAGTTTATTTTTCAGCTCCACAAGGCTATGTATAACTATCTGCCTTTCGTGGCTATCCAAATATGCGTGATAGATTTTATCTCTCATAATTGCCACCGTCCTTTCTTGGCTTCATTATATCCAGAAGTGAGAGAAAGAACAAATCTGCAAATCAGGATAAAAAAATAGGCGTACCACTATTTCTAATGATACGCCCGCACGATTAGATAACTTCAAAATGTTTCAAGGCATCTTTTATCGCTTCTACCTTTTCTGGTGTTGGGTGTTTCCTCGGTTGTTTCAATTCCTCTACCGCATTAGGAGCATCATACATTGGCAAACCTAAATCTCGTTTTACTTCTGCGATATATGCGGTATGTACCTTGAAGCCGTGTTTTGCTTCTATATACTCCTTAATCATCTTGTAGGTTACTCGCTCTTTTGGCTTATAACTTTCTGCTCTCTTTTCAATATTATCAAGAGGAATTTTGCCCTCACCCTCGCCAAACTCTACTTTTACATTGATTACGCTGTCAGGTTTTTTGTGGGAAAGAAGTACAACCGTCTCCACATTTCCTGTCGAAGGAAACATATCCACGCACTGCACTTTCTTCACCTTATATCCTCTCGCCTGCAGCACCTCAAGATCTCTCGCTAAACTGGTCGGTTTACAGGAAATATAAACCATCTGCGGCACATTATAGCGGATGATCTTCTCAAGTGCTTTCGGATGGATCCCGTCTCTTGGCGGATCAAGTACGATATAATCCGGTTTTTCCTCAATCGTGTCAATGACTTTTAATACATCTCCCGCGATAAATTCACAGTTGGTAAGTCCGTTTAAGGCAGCATTTTCCCTTGCGGCCACAACTGCTTCCTCCACGATTTCCACACCGATCACTTTCTTTGCAACCGGAGATAAGATCTGTGCGATCGTTCCGGTTCCGGAATACAGGTCAAATACCGTCTGGCTCGCCTCATCATCGAGCGCATCTCCGATAAATTCTCGCGCCGTCTGATAAAGCACTTCTGCGCCAAGGGAATTGGTCTGGAAAAAGGAAAACGGCGTGATCTTGAATTTCAGTTCGAGCAGCTCCTCATAGAAGAAGTCCTGTCCAAATAAAATATCTGTCCCCTCATTTTTGATCGTATCGGCAACACTGTCATTTTTCGTGTGGAGGATTCCTTTTAACACACCGTCATATGTTTCCTCACAGAGTGCCTTTACCCATCCGTCTAATAATATGCTTTCGGTTTCCGCACCAAGTCCGTCCGTCTGCGTTGTTGTTACCAGGTCAACTAAAATCTCTCCTGTTTTTGCCGCCTTTCTCACAAGAAAATGGCGCAGATATCCGGTGTGGCGGAGTTTATGGTAAAATGGGACCTGTCTTTCCTTAAAATATTCCAATGTGATCTTAAGCACACGGCGGAAATCTTCATCTACGATCTGACACTCCCCTACGTTTACGATATCATAAAAACTGCCCCGTTTATGCATGCCAAGTGCTAACGGCCCGTCCTTATATTCATCTCCAAATGAAAACTCCATCTTATTGCGGTATGCCTTTGGTCTTGGGCTCGCCTTGATCGGTAAAAACTCATATCCCTTATTTTCCTCGGTGATGACCGCATCGATCAGATCTTTTACCTGCTGCTCCTTCATGGAAAGCTGTTCTTCATACGGAAGGCTCTGGAATGTACAGCCGCCGCAGATACCATAATGAACACATCCCGGTTCCGGCAGTTCCAGTGCAGATTTTTCCAACACCTCGAGCAGGCGTCCCTCACCTTTTCCTTTTCTGACCTTATTGACCGCCGCTGATACTTTCTGTCCCATGATCGCATTTTTTACAATGACACGCGTGCCATCTTCCGCTCTTAAAATTCCTTTATTCGGGAAATCCACCCGTTCAATGATTCCTTCTACGATCTGCCCTTTTTTCATAACCAGTTCCTTTCTCTTTTCCTATGAATTTAAAAAGGGCTGCAACACTGCAGCCCCTTAAAGATATTTCTTACTCTTCTGTTTTGTCCTCTGCCGGCTCTTCTGCTTTGTCGTCATCTTCTTCGTCCTCGAAGAAATCATCATCAAAATCATCCTCGAAGTCGTCTTCGAAATCCTCTAAATAGTCCGGTGCAAAGAAACGATAGATTCCGTAAACTGCTGCTGCAACTGCGGCAATGATTCCGATAATTGCGAATACCCAGACAACTTTGGAAGCTTTCTTCTCTTCCTCTGCTTCTTTTTTGTTCAGCAGTTCATTTAATTTTGAAATGTTAACTAAATCTTTTAAATCATCCATCTTGTTCATGGGGCTCCCCTCCTTCTATTTTCAGACTGCTGCATCTTACAGTCATATGATACATATTATTCCCATATTGCAGTACTTGTTCAGAAAACAAATAATTCCGCACTGCTTATTGCATATGTTTATTATATCATATGTTTCCCATTTCGCCTATAAAAAATTTATAAATTAAACGATTTTATAACTTTTTTAATTTTGCAAAAGAAGCAAACATTTTTTTAATTCCCACCGTGTCAAACTGGACTGTAACCTCATAATCTCTCCCACCTTCAACAATGGCAACCACCGTTCCTTCTCCAAACCGCGTATGTAAAACACGGTCTGCAATATCATACGGCAGCTTTTCTTCTTTCGTATGAACAGAGGCAAATGCACGCGCCTGCATGCTCTGTCCGGAAGGCTGCTGTCTCATCGTCATGCGCTTTGGTTTCACATTCCATGTATTTTCAATCGAAGAATCTGATTCTTTTCGCGAAACAACGGGGGCTTTTCCTCCTAAAAGTTCCAGCGGTATCTCTTTGACAAAACGGGAAACTTTATTGTACTGTGTCTCCCCACGGATCATTCTCTGCTTTGCACAGGTGATCGTCAGCTCTTTCATGGCACGGGTGATACCCACATAGGCAAGACGGCGTTCTTCCTCTAACTGCTCACTCGAATCATCCGATGTGATCGACATATAACTTGGAAACAGACCATCCTCCATACCTGCTAAATACACTTTCGGGAATTCAAGTCCTTTTGCGCTGTGCAGAGTCATTAATACAACATAATCGCTGTCATCTTCCAGACTGTCAATGTCTGCCACCAGTGCTACTTCTTCTAAAAAGCCACTCAGTGTCGGATGTTCTTCGCTTTCCTCGTAACTCACAACTTTACTTAAGAGCTCGTCGATATTCTCGATCCTCGCTTCTGCCTCATCCGTACCTTCCGCTTCAAGCTCTTTGACATATCCGGTTTCCTCAATCACTTCCCGGAGAAGATCGGAAATGCTGATAAATTCCAGCTTACTGCGGAATACCTGGATCAGATTTACAAACGGTTTTACCTTTGACGCTGCTTTTCCAATCGAAGGAATCTCGTCCGCACGCTTTAAGGCATCGTAAAAACTGATATCGTATGACTCCGCATAATCAGACACACGGTTTACGGTTGTTGCGCCGATACCGCGTTTCGGAACATTTAAAATACGGCGCACCGCCAAATCATCGCGCGCATTGTCGATCGTCTTTAAATAAGCGAGCAGATCTTTCACTTCTTTTCTCGCATAGAAATTTACACCGCCAACGATCTTATATGGAATGTTTGATACAATAAAACGCTCCTCAAACAGACGCGACTGCGCATTCGTCCGGTACAAAACAGCATAATCCCCATAATGGTAATCTCCGTTTCTTACCCCGCCTGCAATATCACGCGCAATATAATCTGCTTCCTCATAGCCGGTATTAAACTGTTCAAAGTCAATCTTCTTTCCCTCATCATTTGCAGTCCAGAGTGTCTTTGACTTTCTGCCGACATTGTTTGCGATCACACTGTTTGCAGCATTTAAAATATTCTGCGTAGACCGGTAATTCTGCTCTAACTTGATCGTCTTTGCATCCGGAAAATGTTTTTCAAAATTTAATATATTATAAATATTTGCTCCACGGAACTTATAAATAGACTGATCATCATCACCCACCACACAAAGATTCTGATATTTGCCTGCCAAAAGACGGATCAGCTCAAACTGTGCCGTATTCGTATCCTGATACTCGTCCACCATAATATAATGAAAACGTTCCTGATAATAATTTTTTACCTCCGTATCAGACTGCAAAAGTTCCACCGTCTTCATGATCAGATCATCAAAATCCAGCGCATTATTCTTATGTAACGCCTCCTGATATTCCCGGTATACCTCCGCCTGTTTACGCTTTGCATAATCGGAAGATGTCAGTGCACGCTGCATCAGCTCTGTCGGTGTGATCAGTTCATCTTTTGCCGATGAAATCGCTGCCAAAAAACTTTTTTCTTTATAAATCTTGGTATCAATCTCTAAACGCTTGCATATATCCTTCATCAGTGATTTTGAATCATCCGCATCATAAATCGTAAAATTGGTGTCAAATCCGATCCGGTCGATATGACGGCGCAAAATTCTCACACAACTTGAATGGAAGGTCGATACCCAGATGCTCTCCGAGCCAAATCCGACAATTTTATCAATTCGCTCCCGCATCTCTCCCGCCGCTTTGTTGGTAAAAGTGATCGCCATGATATGGTAAGGATTGACACCCTTTTCTTCGATTAAATAAGCAGTGCGGTGTGTCAGCACACGTGTTTTACCGGAGCCAGCCCCGGCTAAGATCAGTACCGGACCTTCTGTCTGATATACCGCTTCTCTCTGCTGTTCATTCAACGTATCATATATACTCATGGTTATATTTTCCTTTTCTTTCATTGCTTGTTCTTATACTATAACATAAATATTTCATGTAATAAAACCCATATTGAATTATTTTTTCTTCATTTATATCTTGTCATCTAGTTTTCAATACTATATAATGTGATCAGAGGTGACACAAATATGGATACAAAACAATTTTTACGTTCAATCTTAGATTCCCTGCAGCAGATTGATTATGTCAAACCGGAAGATGTTCCGAATATTGATTTATATATGGATCAGGTAACCACATTCATGGATTCACAGCTTGCCGCTTCAAAACGTCATGATGATGACAAGATCCTGACCAAAACAATGATCAACAATTATGCAAAAAACAATCTTCTTCCTCCACCGGAGAAAAAGAAGTATACCAAAGAGCATGTACTGGTCCTGATCTTTATTTATTATCTGAAAAGTATTTTAAGCATCAGCGACATTCAGGGTATTTTAAACCCGATCACTGAAAAATATTTCGGCAATGACGAGAATTACAGTCTCGAAGATATCTACAAAGAAGTTTTCAGTTTAGAACATCCGGAAACACAGAACCTGATGAAAGATCTCGCAAAAAAATTCAACACTTCCATGAACACATTCCCGGATGCGTCAGAAGATGAAGCAGATCTTTTGCATACATTCAGCTTTATCTGTATGCTCAGCTATGACGTTTACATCAAAAAAACTCTGATTGAAAAGATGATCGATCAGATGGCTTCAAAAAATCCTGAGACAAAGCCATCCAAAAAATAACAGGCTGCATGCTTCCCGCTCAGATTACTTGTTATGTTTTACCGTATTTAACAGAAAAACCGCTATTTTCAATGGAACAACAGGCTGCACACTTTGCAGAATGTCCTGTTGTCACAAATTAAAAATAGCGGTTCTTTTTATTTCTATTCTTTATCCATGTCCTGAAGTCTTGAAAAAACCATGTCGTATCCGTCATTTCCATAATTTAATGAACGGTTCACACGACTGATCGTTGCAGTGGAAGCACCGGTCTTTTCCGCAATATCGAGATACGTTTTCTGATCTCTAAGCATCTTTGCAACTTCAAATCTCTGTGATAAAGAAAGCAGCTCATTTACAGTACATACATCTTCAAAAAATGTATAACATTCTTCCTTGTTCTGGAGGCTTAAGATAGCATCAAAAAGATGATCGACTGCCTCTGTCCTAAGTTTCTTGCTCATATTCCTTTCTCCTTTTTTATTAATTACACGCTATATGCGCTATACACCTACGATACATTTTAGCATATTAAAGTTTTAAAGTAAATACATATTTTATGTAATTTTATTTTTTTCGCAGACCGCCATTATATCATTTTCTCCCCATATATGCAATGAAATATATAGATTATCATTTCAAGAACATACGTTCTGCTTTTATCTCTTTTCTATTGATTTTCAAACATATGTTTGCTATAATATTTTCATCACTAACAGTTATTTCACCTTGCAAAGGAGTATTCACATGAAAAAAATCGGTTCTTTTTTCTTTACATTTATACCGTTTTTACTTGCACTTGTATTTCAGTACCTTGCCATGTTTTTTGTTATGGGAGTCACTCTGTTTTACGAACATATCCGCTATATTTTTTCTTCCAACCGTATCTACGCAGATCTTTGGAACAAAACATTAGATTTATGGTCCACGACACGTGTAAATACCCTGATCATGATTGTATTTTCCCTTCTCTGTATCGGAGCATTTGGCTTCTGGTATCATGCCGGGTATAATGGAATCTATCTGATTCATCCACGAAAAGTTTTTCATCCGCTTTCCATTGTCGGGATCATCCTTTTAGTTCCCGGTACTCAGTGCCTTTCGACCTATCTGGTCTCTTTCACAGCCTCGCTGTTTCCGCAGTGGATGAAGGCATATGAAAAATTAATGGAAAGTACCGGAATAAACAGTGGACTGACCGTTTCCATGTTTTTTTATTCCATCCTGCTTGCCCCGATCGGCGAAGAGCTTCTCTTTCGCGGTGTCACGATGCATCAGGCAAAAAGAGTGTTCCCATTCTGGGCAGCAAACATCATGCAGGCGCTTTTATTTGGACTTTTTCATATGAATATGATCCAGGGAATCTATGCCTTTTTCCTCGGCATGGTCTTAGGTTACATCTGTGAAAAAGGCGGCAGTATTTATCAGTCTATCCTGTTTCATATGATGTTTAACTTCTGGGGAACCATTATAAGCGGCATTTTACCGACCGGCAACAGCACACTCTTTTTCGTTCTTTATTTTGCCACCGGAGTGATCTGTACTTTTAGCGGTCTCATTCTCTTTCGTTTCGGCACAAACCGGCTGGCTCAAAAGCAGGCGGCTCCACTGTACCTTGAAAATACCGGATACGATACTTTTTATCCATCCAATTAGTGTCTTCTGGTTATGTTTCCAGTTTTTGTAACTATGACCAGTTCACTTTTTATCACTGCAGATAATTTTTCAGAAAACGGATCAGCTCCTCCATCTCTTCCTTCGTTCCAATACTGATCCTGAGATAATTGCTGATTCGTTCCTTCGAAAAATACCGCACAAAAATGTGTTCTTTTTTCAAAGCCTCAAACAGTTCTTTTGCCGGTACGCGCTCATGTGTCGCAAAGATAAAATTACTCATGGAATCGCCAAATGAAAAACCAAGTTTTGTGAGTTCCTGCTTCGTCCATTCACGGGTTGCTATTACACGCTGTCTTGTCTCTTCAAAGTAGGCTTTATCTTTGATTGCTTCCACACCAAGTGCAAGCGCTGTCTGATTCATGGTATAGGAATTGAATGAATATTTCACATCATTGATATATTTGATCAGTTTCTCATTTCCCATCGCATAACCGATACGCATGCCTGCCATGGAGCGCGATTTTGAAAATGTCTGGACTACCAGCAGATTATCATATTTCTCGATTAACGGAAGTGCACTCTCCCCGCCAAAATCGATATATGCCTCATCCACCACCACGATGACATTCCGGTTATGTTGTATGATATCCTCTATTTCAGACAACGGCATTAAAATTCCCGTCGGTGCATTTGGATTTGGAAAAACCACACCGCCATTTTCGCCATAATAATCTTCTTTTACAATCTGAAAATTTTCATCTAACGGCTTTACCTCATATGGAATCCGCAGCATGTCTGCCCAGACATCATAAAAGGAATATGTGATATCCGGGAACCAGACCGGTGTTTTGGAATTAAAAAAAGTCATGAAGATCATGGCAAGCACATCATCCGATCCCACACCGACAAACACCTGACTGCTCTTTAATCCATAATACTCTGCGATTGCATCCACCAAAACCTTGCAGGTCGGTTCCGGATATAACCGAAGCCGGTCTGTATCAAATTCTTTCAGTGCACGGATCACTCCCGGTGCCGGCGGATATGGATTTTCATTTGTATTTAATTTTATCATACGCTGTTCCTGTGGCTGTTCTCCCGGAACATAAGGCACTACTTTTCTTACATAAGACTCCCAGCTGCTCATTCTACTCCTCCATGCTTACGTTGATTTCTACAATTTTCCTTTTTTACACTGCGTTATTTCAGTCCATACACTTGTGCAAGTTTTTCAAAAGCGGGCAGTGAATTTTTGACCGTCTCATGGGAAACACAATAAGCAAGACGTACAAATCCACCACATCCAAATGCACTTCCCTTTACCATCAGAAGATGCAGCTTTTTGCCCTCTTCCACAAATTCTTCCTCATTATCGACCGGGGATTTTACCCACAGGTAAAATGCTCCTTCCGGTTTGATACAGGTAAATCCAAGTTCCGTTAAGCCATCGTACAACATTTTTCGGTTTTCATCATAGAAAGAAACATCTGTTTTCTCATCTAAACATCTTGCAACCGCTTTCTGGATCAGAGATGGTGCATTGACAAATCCAAGCGTACGGTTTGAAATTTCAATACCGCGGATCAGATCTTCAGCATCGGATGCCTCGTTCGGAACTACCACGTAACCGATACGCTCTCCAGGAAGTGACAGCGATTTACTGAACGAATATCCAACAATCGTATTTTTATAATATTTCGTCAGAAAATCCTCTTTATTTCCATCATAAACCAGTTCCCGATACGGCTCATCCGAAACCAGGTAAATGTCATGTCCAAATTCTTTCTGCTTCTTTTCTAAGATAGAAGCGATCGCCTCCATCGTCTCCGGTTTATAGATGACACCGGTCGGATTGTTCGGCGTATTGACAATCAGTGCCTTGGTCTTTTCCGTAATCTTTGCCTCAAAATCGTTCAGATCCGGCAAAAAAGTCTTAAGATCCGGATTTACCGTTACAATCTCTGAATCAAAATTGGCTGCATACTGACGGTACTCACCAAAAAACGGGGCAAACACGATCACCTCATCACCAGGATCCAAGACCGTTTTAAAAATAATATTGAGGCCTCCCGCTGCACCGACTGTCATCACGATATTATGATCGTCAAATGCGGTACCAAAACGTTTATTTAAGTTTGCCGCGATCGCCTCACGCACATCTTTATAACCTGCATTTTCCATATATCCGTGCAATTCTAAAGAACCTGCCGCTCCTTTCTTATCTGCCTCATCCAACAAATCTCTGATACTGTCGTTTAATGTTGCCGGAGCCGGTGTTGCAGGGTTGCCGAGTGAAAAATCATAGACATTCTCCGCACCATATTTTTCCGCCATCGCTTTTCCTTCCACAAACATTGCACGGATCGCGGAATTTCCAAGCAGTGCTTTTTGTATTCTTTTTGAAACCATAGTTCTATCTCCATTCGTGTACATTTCGGATGTTACAGACCACACCAGCCTCGATAAAACAGGGCGCATCCTGTAACATGATCTCTAAATACTTTACCACAGCACCATAAAGAAGTAAATGCTGTTTTCCAAGAATCCGGTACAAATTTTACCGCTGACAAACGCGAAACAATGCCTGAGTGTAAAATCAATTTCGGTAGATAGAAAATGCCAGCATCCTCACTGAAGATGCTGACATCTGCCTATCATGCCTATCACATATTTATTTTAAATCCATATACATTCTGATCAAATAAATCACCTATCTCTTTCGTCCTGGCACAGCATACAAAAATTTGCCGGACAAAAAATACAGATGAAAATTTAATCAAATTTTGCATTCTGGTATTTGCGGAATGATTTCCTATGCATTCACTTTGTCTACGAAACGCATGAACGCAGTTCTGCCTTCTTCGGTACATTTATAAACACCGGCGTCTTTTAATACTTCCTTAAATACCAGACCGATCTCTGTCTGCACGATCTCATGCAGTTTTTCCGGGGTTACCTCTCCCTCTAAACCGCTGCCAAATGTAAATCCGTATTTCGGAAGGAATTCTTCTACCCAGTCTGCATGTTTTGCAAGAACTTCATCCTCACGGATGGACGTACCGTCAAGCAGTGCCTGCTCTAAGTCCGCCATCTCTTTTTTCAGACGTGCCGGAAGTACTGCAAGACCCATAACCTCGATCAGACCAATGTTTTCTTTCTTGATATGGTGCAGCTTTGCATGTGGATGATAAACACCAAGCGGATGCTCTTCTGTGGTAATGTTGTTACGCAGTACCAGATCAAGTTCATATAAATCTCCACGTCTTCTTGCGATCGGAGTGATCGTATTATGTGGTTCCCCGTCTGTCTCAGCAAAAATAAATGCTGCCTCGTCCGTATAACCTCTCCATGCAAGTAAAATTTTATCTGCCAGCTCGATCAGACGCTCTTTTTTCTCCGCGCTGATACGGATCACGGACATCGGCCATTTTACAATGCCTGCTTTTACATCCTCAAATCCCTTGAACGAGATTTCTTTTTCGACCGGTGCTTTTGCCATGGCAAATTCGTAATGACCACCCTGGAAATGATCATGGCTTAAAATAGAACCGCCGACAATTGGAAGATCTGCGTTTGATCCTACAAAATAATGTGGAAACTGTTCCACGAAATCAAGCAGTTTGCCGAACGTTGCACGCTCAATTTTCATCGGTGTGTGCTGTCCGTTGAATATAATGCAGTGCTCATTGTAATATACATACGGAGAGTACTGGAAAAACCAGTCACTGCCATTAATCGTTACCGGGATGATTCTGTGATTCTGTCTTGCCGGATGGTTCACACGTCCTGCGTATCCCTCATTTTCCTTGCAGAGTAAGCATTTCGGGTAACCGCTCTGTTTTGCAAGTTTTGCTGCAGCGATTGCTTTCGGATCTTTTTCCGGTTTTGATAAATTGATCGTGATATCCAAGGTACCAAACTCGGTATCTGCAGTCCATTTCAGATCCTTCTTAATACGGTATCTGCGGATATAGTTCGAATCACAGCTTAATTTGTAAAAATAATCGGTTGCCGCCTGTGCGGACTGATGATTGTAAAGTCCACGGAATTTTGTGATGACTTCACCTGGTCTTGGCATCAGCATGCTCATGATCTTTGTGTCAAACAGATCACGGTATGTGATCGTATCCTCCGGCATCAGTCCCTGCTCTGCCGCATAGTCAAGCATTTCTGTGAGAATTCCCTCTAAGGCATCCTCAGCGGTCTCCTGTGTCATCGGCTCTCTCTTTTCATATGCTGCAGCGACTTCATCTTCTAACTCATCTAATTGAAAAAGTTCTAACAGACGATTGATAGTAAATCTTTTATCTTCCGGTGCAACAAGTCCTGTCACCAGACCATATTCTGTCAACTCTAAAATCTTTTCCTGTATCATATTCTTCCTCACTTCTACACTGTTTAACGTGTCTTTGCAATACTCTGCCAGACATATATTTTTAAGTCTCTATATTATTTTCAATGAGCCTCTTATTTTCAGAAATGAAAAACTTCTTTTCATCAGGCTAATTTCACTGGACCGTCACCAATCTCAACAACATAGAAATCTGCTGCATATCCGATCTTCTTCTCATAAGCTGCACCGACTTCTTTGATAAAGGTATCCACAGCCTCATCTTTTACGATGCTGACCGTACATCCGCCAAAGCCCGCACCTGTCATTCTTGAGCCGATCACACCATCAATCTTCCATGCTTCCTCAACCAAAGTATCCAGCTCAATACCGGTTACTTCATAATCATCGCGGAGAGAAACGTGGGATTCATTCATCAGTTTTCCAAATAAGGCAACATCATTATTTTTCAGTGCCTCTACTGCTTTGATCGTTCTCTGATTCTCATAAACTGCATGTTTTGCACGTCTTACACACACTTCCTCTTTGATGGCATCTTTGTGTTCTTCAAACTGTGCCTCTGTCAGATCTCCAAGTGCGTCGATGGAGACAACTTTCTGTAACTCTGCCAGTGCTTTTTCACACTCACTGCGGCGCTCATTGTATTTGGAATCGCCCAGTCCACGTTTTTTATTACTGCAGGAAATCACAATCTTTGCATTCTCCAGTTTGATCGGTGCATACTCATATTTTAAAGTTGCAGTGTCAAGGAAGATCGCATGGCCTGCTTTGCCCATTGCGATAGCAAACTGATCCATGATACCACAGTTGACACCGTTGAATTTATTTTCCGAATACTGACCGATCAGTGCAAGATCCTGATTTGTCACATCAAATCCAAACATATCGCGTAAGATAAATCCTGTTAAAACCTCTACGGATGCGGAAGAAGAAAGTCCGGAACCATTCGGGATATTTCCGAATAATACAAGATCCATACCCTGTTCTACTTTCATGCCTTTTTCTCCGAATGCCCACATTACACCCTTCGGGTAATTTGTCCAGTCAGCTTCTTTCTCCGGTTTTAAATTCTCTACCGATGACTCTAACACGCCAAGCTGCTCAAAGTTCATGGAATAAAAACGCAGCTTCTTATCATTTCTTTTTCTTGCCACACCATAAGTACCGATCGTCAGTGCACAAGGAAATACATGACCGCCATTGTAATCGGTATGCTCTCCGATCATGTTCACACGTCCCGGTGCAAAATAAACACCAATCTCTCCTTCGCCGCCAAATAACTCTTTAAACTTTGCCAGTACGTTCTCCCAAACCATCTTAAATCCTCCTTTTTACAATACATCATTTGTTCTTATTTTGTTCCACGTCATCCCGTCTGTTTTCCTTTCCCGGAAAAGCAGGATGCATTTGTTTCGTTTTCTCTGATAATCCTATTATAACGCATCCGAATCCCTTTGCAATGGCTGAAACGCAAACTGCAACAAAGTGCAAAAAATCCTGCAACATTTTTACATAAATATTGCAGGATTTTCTATACACTCTTTTATCTTCAGACAGCAATGCTTTTTATGCCTTAAAATCACGGATCAGTTTTAACGTCGGCAGCGCATTGCCCTCATAATCAAACAATGCCTGGTTTGCCCACTCGTTGCCGCACGGTCCCGGATCCTGTATGTATTTTAAGGAAGCAGGCGTTGCCCAGCCGGAACCCGGAACCGGGATCCATGCCGGCTCCCAGTAGAAGAAGCCCTTCCCTTTTCCATCATCGATATGGCTGATGCGATTTAAGAAGTCTTCCATAAAGTCATACTGTCCCTGTACGGTCATCGGGTATTCGATTTTCTCAACCAGCGCCGGTTTCGTCGCATAACCCTTGCGCTTCTCATCGGCAAGTTTCTCATAATCCTTGTAGTCGTCCATCGTATATCCCATGGAGACTTCTGCCACGATCAGATCTTTGCCGTAGCGCTTGGCAATATCATTCATGTTGTCATTTAACATCTGAAGAGATCCATGCCAGAACGGATAATAAGACAGACCGATCAGTTCAAAGTCCTCACCGCGTTTTGTAAAATTGTCAAACCATTCACGGTAAAGCGCATTGTTGCCACCGTTGTCGAGATGGATCATCACCGGAATTTTTGACAAACCTTCCATCTGCGGGCATACGCCTTTGATGGAGCCGGCAAGACGTTCTTCATCCGCTTTTCGGACAGCGCGGATACCGGCATTGACAAACACTGCAATATTGTCATAATTCGGCACTTTGCCTTCCGGCCAGAGCAGACCATTGGAAAGTTCATTTCCGACCTGTACCATCGTGATATTGACACCGTTTTCCAAATAAAGATGCATCATCTCTAACGTGAAATCATAAACTGCCTGCTCTAACTCTTTGACACCATAATTTTCCCATGCCTTCGGTTTAAACTGTTTTCCCGGATCTGCCCAGAAATCACTGTAATGCAGATTTAAAAGCACACCAAAACCTGCTTTTGTCACCTTTTTGGCGATCTCAAGAGATGTCTTTGGATCATTTTCTCCTGCACCGTAAGATTCTCCGGCCTCTGACCACGGATCATTCCATACACGGATGCGGATCGTATCCACATCATAGGATTTCATGATCTCTAAGAGATCCTTCTCCTCTCCGTTGTCATAATATTTCGCACCACACTTCTCCAACTCTGCAAGCGTGGATAAATCCATTCCTTTTACAAAATTCATATAAATCCTCCTTGTTTTTCGAAGAAAAATGCGACTGCCTATGCAGGAGCAGAGGATTTTCTTCCTTTTCTATATTCCCTTAAACCGGAACGTAAATTTTAACGGTTTCGTCACATCAATATGGTATTCCGGGTGCACTAAAGATCCCCAGCTGTCATCACCGCCGACTCCCATCTGCGCCAATGCCACACGGACGATCGTGTGATGTACCTGCGGCAATTCATAAACATGGGCTGCATTTTCAAGTTCATGTGGTGTATACGGAAGTGCCGAGAAGCTTAATTCATCTCCCTCAAACATCATTCCCCTGCCTTTTGCATCCACAAGGCGCGCATATCGCACACCGACTTTGTTGCCACATTCCTGCGGAACTAAATATTTTGCCATATTGTCAGCCACTTTATTGCTGTAGATTCCAAGCTTTGCTCCATGTCTCCGGTCTGCATAGGTCTCATCCGGTCCCATGCCATACCAGGTAAGATTGTCATAATCTGCATTAAACCAGAACATCATTCCAAACTCCGGCATATCCGGAAGTCCCTCTACCGGATCATACATCAGTTTTGTCTCGATCGTTCCATCACCAAAAACGGTGTAGAAAACCTGACATTTGCCCGCCGGTGTTGTCGGCATAAAATAGGTGTAAGTGACTGTCACGGTATTGTCTTTTCCTTCCACTTTGGTCGGGACATTGTCAAACATCCCACCGTTTCTGTGACTGATATACATGCTCGCGATCTTCCACTGTGCATAGCGCGCCGGAGCCATGCTTCCGTTATCATTGTCCACCGGTGCCCTCCAGAAATTCGGCATCGGGATCTTCTCGATCATTTCTTTCCCCGCATAGCGGTAGGAAACAAGTCCCCCGCTCAACATGGAAAACAGGCAGTCAAAATCTTCGCCTTTTACTCCGATGTTTACCTTGCCGTGAACCACGCGGATCGGCTTTTCGGATGCATGGAAAGCAGGGATCTTTTTATAAATCTTCTGTCCAAAAGCGACCTCATGTCCTGCATCTGCCCAGCTCATATCCTCCTTTAACCGGAATGAAACGGTGAGTGTGTATTCTGCATCCGTATCTTTTTTCTGATCCTTATCATCTGCACGCAAAATGGCAAACGGGATCTCATAGTCCTTCGTGCTAAGCGGCGGTACTGCTGTCTCTATCTCCTGTTTTTTCACAACAACCCCGTTTTTCTGTAAAACTGCCACACAGCGGAACCGGTCGGTATTTGCAAACAGGTTTTTATTTACAACGGTAAACTTCCCTTCCTTTTCAAACAGAATGCTGATATTCTGGTAATTGAATTTCACTTCCTGCATCTTTGGGGACGGATCTCGGTCTCCACCATAGCAGATTCCATTTCCACTGAAATTATAATCCGTCGGACGCTCTAAGAAATCGCCGCCGTATGCCTGAAAATCTTTTCCATAGCGGTCTTTTTTCAAGATGGACTGGTCAATGTAATCCCAGATAAAACCGCCCTGATATCTCGGTTCCGTATCGGTCAGATCCGTGTATTTGTGCATGGCACCACAGGAATTTCCCATCGCATGTGTATATTCACACATAATAAACGGTTTTTCCTTATGCTCGGCGAGGAATTTTTTCACATTTTCCACACTCGTATACATCTGGCTTTCCATATCGCTGGTCGCCTCATATCTGCGGTCATTGAAAATTCCCTCATAATGAACCAGACGGTATGGATCTAAGGCACGGAATTTTTCGGACATGTCAAAAATTACTTTTCCGCCGTAAGATTCATTTCCGACTGACCAGATCAGAACTGCCGGATGGTTTTTATCTCTCTGGTAACAGGAATTGACACGATCAAGCATCATCGGTTCCCAGTCCATGTTGTCCCCCGGAACGATCGTATCTTTCGGCACAGAACCATGCATCGCAGCATCCCATGAACCGTGTGATTCGAGATTGTTTTCCGCGATCATATAGAGTCCGTACTCATCGCAGAGATCATATATAATGGAAGCATCCGGGTAGTGGCAGGTGCGGATCGCATTGATATTGTTCTGTTTCATCGTAACGATGTCTTTTAAAACCTCTTCCCTTGTCACTGCACGTCCTGTTTTGGAACTGAACTCATGACGGTTGACACCCTTAAATACAATGCGCTTTCCATTTAATGTCATGATACCGTCTTTCATTTCAAAACGGCGGAATCCGATTCTTTGGCTGACAAGCTCGCTTCTCTCCCCGTTTTGATCAAAACATTCGATCGTAAGCGTGTATAAATTCGGGATCTCCGCACTCCACAGATCCGGTTTTTTCACCTCTTTTTCAAAATGAACTTCCCCCTCAGAGACTGGCAGCTCCTCAGAGAAAATAATCTGTTCTTCTTTTTCTTCCAAAACGGAATAATTTCTGCTGCCGGTCAGGGTCAGTCTTGCTTTTCCCTCGCCGCGCATCTGCATTGTGACAAGAAGATCTGCATTTAAAACCGCCTCATCGACAACCGGCTGCACTTTTAAATCATACACATGCACCTTTGGCATGGTATACAGATAAACCGAACGGAAAATACCGGAGAACCGGTAGAAATCCTGATCCTCGCACCAGCTTGAAGAAGTCCACTTAAACACCTGGACTGCCAGCTTATTTTCGCCCTCTTTTACATACGGAGTAAGATCAAAATCTGACGGGGTGAAACTGTCCTCACTGTATCCGACATAATGACCGTTTAACCACAATGCAAAACCGCTCTCCACACCCTGAAAAGAAATATAAAGTCCGCTTTTTCTAAAACCTTCCGGCAGTGTAAAATATTTTACATAGCTTGCCACCGGATTAAATTCACTCGGCACTGCGTCGCGCCACACATCTTCCCTTCCATCCCACGGGTACTGAATGTTTACATACTGTGGGATATCATAGCCCTCCATCTGGATATGCGCCGGTACACGGATATCCTCCCAGCATTTGCAGTCAAACGTTTCTGCCTCAAAACCGTTTACGGTCTGCGTATAATTTCTCGCATAATGGAATTTCCAGATACCATCCAGTAATAACCGGAAGCTGCTCTTTTTTTCTTCTGCTTCTGTTTCATTCGCATATGCCACATGATCGGAGTGTGCTGCCATGCAGTTTTCCTTAAAAAACTTCGGATCATGGATCTTTTTTATTTCGAATGACATGTCATGTCCTCCTTATCTTTTTCTTATCTCCATTTTAACGAAAAAATGCGCATTTTGCATCTGTATCTCAACACAAAACACGCATTTTTGCCCATTTATTTACCAGCCCTTCAACGCGGAAATATTATAATTCAGCAGCTTTCTCTCATAATTTTCCGGACTGATCTTCCACTGATACGGAGATGTATTCAGATATTTTTTGAAGTTCCGGTTAAATGTAGATGTCGTGGTAAATCCCACTTTCTGTGCGACCACATCCATCGGATCATTTGTCTTTTTCATGATATCACATGCTTTTTGCACACGCATCAGATTGATATAATCCATCGGTGACATATTCATATAAGATTCAAACACTCTTCTGAAATGCGTCTCACTCATATGACTTGCCTTTGCAAGTTCTTCCACACGAATATTATTCGCATACTCTAATCTGACATAATCAAGTGCCGCTGTGATCTGGGAAACACCTGTCTTTTTCTTTACTTCATCCTCCGATACATCACTTTCACACATACGGAGCAATTCTGTAAAAAATGCGATCAAAAGACCTCTGACACAATCATTAAAATGATTTTTTTTCTGTCTCATTTCATCCATGAGCATCTTCACAAGAACGGAAATCCCGCGGTTTTCCCACTCATGGAAAAATAAAGCCTTACGATTGATCATCTGCAATACTTTTTTTTGCATGACAGCATTATCCGGATACAATTCCTGGATCATGACCATCGGATCAAAAAATAAATATTCCCAATAGCTTGGTCCCTCCGCAATGTCACTGATCGTCACATGCGGGTAATTCTGTGGAATAATACTGACCATTGCCGGTTCATAACGTTTTGTCTCTTCATTCAAGATCAACTCGCCGGTACCGTTTTTACAATATCCGATTTCCATGAGATTGTGAAAATGAAGATTACTTTCATCATGTCCGTAATCACGAATCCAGTTGTCTCCTAAAAGTGCCAGAACATATTCACCCTGCGGAACTTCGTAAAATCTCAGTTCCATCGTGTCTTTTTTCTTTTTCCCCATGGTTATTACCTCTTTTTAAAACTGCCGTACAGTATTTCAGTACGGCAGTCATTTTGTTTCTGTTACCAGAATTTAGTCAAAATCAAATTTTGTAATTCTATCATGCATTGCTTTATAGCGGAAACGGATCATTTCGTTTTTCTCTAATACGTCCTCTTCCGTTCCGCGGTACTGACAGCGGATACAGCTGTAAATACCGGTTTCTTTATTATAGAACATATCGATGTCGAGATCTCTTAAAAAACAGGATGGGCATCTATAATTTAATTTGCCTTTGCCAAGTTGAGCCATGTTGCAAATACCTCCTTATCTGAGATTGTTTTTCTGTATCCCAATGT
>ENA-OWOU01000016-OWOU01000016.1-gut-metagenome-genome-assembly--contig:-NODE-16-length-135696-cov-6.702674_pt1 | contig 135696 bp, 122 predicted proteins | sample MGYA00248248_ERZ651801 | MGnify/ENA primary metagenome ERZ651801 (study PRJEB26908, sample SAMEA4031710) | gut metagenome | biome: gut; feature: normal infant; material: stool | place: China | collected... | reverse complement strand
GCCGCTACAACCAACTACCTTTGCTGCGATCAAGCCCTGGAGGATTCGAAGGGAGCTGGCCGTATAGGACTTACCCGGGTGCAAAGGTAGGTATTTTTATTAAACCTGCAATAGGGAGCTTGCATTTTTTTGTAAGGCTCATCAGTAAGCACCTACTTTTCAGAGATTTAAAATCGAAAAAAAAATGTTTTTTTTCTGTCCGGATAGCTTTATTAACTTTAACAGGCATAAATTCCATACCAACCAATATTATTTGTACCTTTGTGCGCTATTTATTAATAAAATGACAGAGAGCAGAAGTAACTTACAAAAATATGCCATGCATTTTGGCACCTATATGGGAGTATACTGGATACTTAAGTTCATTCTATTCCCACTGGGATTATCTATTCCATTTCTTTTATTCCTGTTTTTCGGACTGACTTTAGGAGTTCCGTTTATGGGATATTATTACGCACGTACCTATCGCGACAAAGTATGTGGCGGTTCCATCCGTTTTCTGCAAGCATGGGTATTTATTGTCTTTATGTATATGTTTGCGGCACTCCTTACGGCAGTAGCTCATTATATTTATTTCCGGTTCATCGACCATGGTTTTATTGTAAACACCTATATGGGAATGTTTGACGAATTGACTAATAAAGATATACCAGGCGTAGAAGGTTATATCGGACAACTCAAAGAAGTGATGGAAATGATCAGTACATTAACACCGATAGACATTACCATGCAACTGATGTCGCAAAATGTGTTCTATGGCAGCATATTAGCCGTCCCCACTGCCTTATTTGTAATGCGAAAGCCCAAATCACCGGAGGTACAACCTCTATAATTTATAATATCTAATTCATATAAAAAATGGATATATCTGTTGTAGTACCGTTGTTCAATGAAGAAGAATCCATCCCGGAACTTTATGCCTGGATTGAGAAAGTGATGAAAGCCAATGGCTTTTCGTACGAAGTTATCTTTGTAAATGATGGTAGTACCGACCGTTCATGGGAAATTATCGAATCACTCCAAAAACAGTCGAGCACAGTAAAAGGCATCAAATTCCGACGAAATTACGGAAAATCACCTGCTCTATATTGCGGATTCGAACGAGCCGAAGGCGATGTAGTAATCACTATGGATGCTGATTTGCAAGATAGTCCCGACGAAATACCGGAACTATATCGCATGATTACCGAAGAAGGGTATGACCTTGTCTCAGGATATAAACAAAAAAGATACGATCCGCTATCGAAAACTTTGCCTACCAAATTATTTAATGCGACCGCACGCAAAGTTTCGGGAATACATAACCTCCACGACTTTAATTGTGGACTGAAAGCTTATCGTAAAGCCGTAGTGAAGAACATCGAGGTATATGGAGAAATGCACCGCTATATCCCTTATCTGGCAAAAAATGCCGGATTTCAGAAGATCGGCGAAAAGGTGGTACATCATCAAGCACGTAAATTCGGAAAGACCAAATTTGGCGGGTGGAACCGTTTCTTCAACGGGTATCTTGACTTAATCTCTCTCTGGTTCCTTTCCAAATTCGGCATTAAGCCGATGCACTTTTTCGGATTGTTAGGTTCACTGATGTTCATACTGGGATTCATCTCAGTGGTTATTGTAGGAGCCAGCAAGTTATACAATATGAATCACGGCATGCCTTACCGCCTGGTAACAGACTCCCCTTATTTTTATCTGTCACTGACTGCCATGATTATCGGAACACAGCTATTTCTGGCTGGTTTCCTTGGTGAACTGATCTCACGAAACGCTCCGGAACGCAACAATTACCTGATAGAAAAAATAATATAATGAATGATAAATGAAACCTGTACGATGAAAAAATTAATAAAACTGATACTCTTCCTGATGATAGCTTACCCACTGACCGGTGCTATCTTTTCTGCTTGCTCGGAAGAGAGCGACTGCTCCATGACCGGACGTCCGATGGTTTATGCCAATATGTATACCATCAATCCGGAAACAAAAGCCGTACTGAACGACACTCTTGACTCTCTGACTGTAACAGCGTTCGGAACTGACTCAATTATCATCAATAATCAAAAAAAGGTTCATGATATCGCCCTTCCTCTACGCTACACAAGTGACTCTACCATTCTTGTGTTTCATTATACCCCCCTGTTAAGAGATACAATGGTTATCCGACAAACCAATACTCCCTACTTCCAATCGATGGATTGTGGATACAGTATGAAACAAAACATTATCAGTATTCATCCGATTGATTATACAGATACCAATAAAAAGAAATATCATAGCATAGACTCCATATATATCAAATCAAATGCAGCTAACATTAATGGAACAGAAAATCTTAAAATATTCTACCGCTACAATCGTTAGTCTGCTGTGTCTTGCATTCAGTCTTCCGCTCCATGCACAACAACAAAGACCGAATGCACGTCCCTCCACTAAAGAGAAAGCTAAAGAGGAGATAAAAGTGGATACGATTCCATTTTATAATGGTACATATGTAGGTGTAGACTTATTTGGGTTAGGCAGTAAACTACTTGGAGGGGATTTTCTAAGTTCCGAAGTAAATGTACGGGTGAACTTAAAAAGGAAATTTATCCCCACAGCAGAAATAGGTTTCGGACAGACAGATACTTGGAGCGATAATGGTATCCATTACAAAAGTGCAGCCCCTTACTTCCGTATCGGAGTAGATTATAATGTCGTTAAAGAATATTTGTATGTGGGACTGCGTTATGGATTCAGCAGTTTCAAATACGACATCTCAAGTACACCCTTTTCCGACCCTATTTATGGTGGAAGTATGGCCAATCCGGGATTAATAGACGGTATCTGGGGAGGAAGTGTACCTTATCATTACAATGGACTAAAATCCAATATGCAATGGCTTGAGTTAGTAGCCGGAGTAAACGTTCAAATCTATAAAAGATTCTATATGGGATGGACCTTACGCTTTAAGTTCAAGACCTCGGCTTCAGTCAACGAACATGGAAATCCATGGTATGTACCGGGGTTCGGTGAATATGACTCTTCAAACATAGGTATCACATATACCCTGATTTATAAACTACCATTTTAACGACATGACAGGATTAGAAATTTGGCTGCTTGCAATTGGTTTAGCGATGGACTGTCTCGCTGTCTCTATTGCAAGCGGTATTATTTTAAAACGTATCCAATGGCGGCCCATGCTCGTCATGGCATTCTTTTTTGGACTTTTTCAAGCTATCATGCCTCTATTAGGGTGGCTGGGAGCAAGTACATTCAGTCATCTTATCGAATCGGTTGATCATTGGATCGCCTTTGCCATCTTGGCTTTCCTGGGAGGACGGATGATTAAAGAATCCTTTAAAGAAGAAGATTGTTGCCAAAGATTTAATCCGGCAAGCTTGAAAGTTGTGATAACAATGGCTATAGCAACCAGCATTGACGCATTGGCTATAGGAGTGTCTTTCGCTTTTCTCGGTATTAAGAGTTGCTCATCCATCCTTTACCCAGTGGGCATTATCGGATTTGTCTCCTTTCTGATGTCTCTTATAGGACTCATCTTCGGCATCCGCTTTGGATGTGGTATTGCCCGAAAGCTCCGTGCTGAATTATGGGGAGGGATTATACTGATCCTTATCGGAACCAAAATATTAATAGAACACTTATTCTTTAATAATTAGCTATCAACCACAAGCCACAAGACCCTAGAAAATCATAAACAGGTTTGTCGCTTGCATACTTTTATTCATTATGGAAAAGAAAACAAGAAAAAGCTTTATTTGGCTGGCTATCCTTCTGTTGGGAACAATCTGGATATTAGCTCAACGCAATAAACAGGTCCCCTACAACAGTATCAACGGCCTTGTATTCGGTACTGTATATAATATTACTTACCAATATGACGGTAATCTGAAAACAGAAATTGACGCTGAATTAAAGAGATTCGACGGTTCCCTCTCCCCTTTCAATGACACGTCTGTTATTACCCGTGTCAACCGTAACGAAGAAATTGTAACGGATACTTTCTTCCAAACCTGTTTCAACAGATCCATGGAAATCTCAGCCGAAACCCAAGGAGCTTTCGATATTACAGTAGCTCCGTTGGCCAACGCATGGGGATTCGGTTTCAAGAAGGGTGCCTTCCCTGACTCAACCATGATAGACAGCCTGCTCCAAATCACAGGCTACCCAAAAGTGAGACTTGAAGACGGCAAAGTAATAAAAGAAGATCCCCGAGTGATGTTAAGTTGCAGTGCAGTGGCCAAAGGTTATTCAGTAGATGTGGTAGCGCGGTATCTGGATAGCAAAGGTATTAAGAACTACATGATCGATATAGGTGGAGAACTGGTCGTAAAGGGACTGAATCCCAAAGATGAAGCATGGAGAATCGGCATTAACAAACCGGTAGACGATTCGTTATCCCTCAATCAAGAGATACAAACAACGCTCAAGTTGACAGATGTCGGCATTGCTACTTCCGGAAACTATCGTAACTTTTATTATAAAGATGGCAAAAAGTATGCCCATACCATCGATCCCCGTACCGGATATCCGGTACAACACAACATTCTTTCGGCAACCGTAGTTGCAGAGGATTGCATGACCGCCGACGCATTGGCTACGGCCTTTATGGTAATGGGATTGGATGAAGCGGAGGCATTTACAAAATCACACCCCAACATAGGTGCTTATTTTATCTACAGTGATGAGAAAGGGGAGTTAAAAAGCTATTTCACAAAAAACATGGAACAATATCTTGATAAATAAAAAGAATATCCCCGGAGAAATATGTATATCCTTTCTCCGGGGATATTCTTTCGGGAGATACCGACGCAAACTGCCTACTTCATAAACACGAAATATACAGCCGCTATCAAACAGACAAAAGCAGCCACATGATTCCAATGTAATGACTCTCCTTTAAACAGTAAAGTAGAAAAGACAGTAAATATGATCAAAGTGATCACTTCTTGTATTATTTTGAGTTGCATTAATGAAAATGGCCCCCCGTTCCCACTAAACCCCAGTCTATTGGCCGGAACCTGACAAGAATATTCTGCCAGCGCAATGACCCATGAAAACAAAACCACGCCATACAGAGGCCAATTACTGATCATTTTTGTCTCCTGCAGTTTCAGATGCCCATACCAGGCAAAAGTCATAAAAATATTGGAAACAATCAATAACGAAATTGCATAAACACCTTTCATACTTATATTTGAAATTAAAATTCGACTTCTTTAGGCAGTAACTCTTCCTGTACATTCGTCATGCTTCCCCAAAGGCTATATCGGGCTTCCGGATTCATCTTTTCCAATTGGCGGAGTATTCCTTTCATATCACTACGGCTCGACTGCGATTCATATGGACAGTTTTTTACTTGCTTCCTGTATCCACGTATCTGCGTGAGTTCCAGCAGATCTGCTTCGTGCACCAGACACATCGGACGAATAATAGTCATATCAAACTTATTCATTACTAACCGTGGAGGCATTGTGCTGAATGCTCCTTGATATGTAATATTCATCAATAGTGTTTCCAGAATATCGTCCATGTGATGTCCGAGAGCAATCTTATTGCACCCCTGTTCTTTGGCAACTGTAAACAAGGCTTTTCTCCGATTCCACGAACAAAGAAAGCAAGGAGATTTGCGGGTATCAGTAGAAGGATCAAATGAGGTTTCATAAACAACCAACGGAACTCCATAACTTTCAGCATGTGCACGAAGATAATCCAAATCACTCTGATAGGGAATATTCTTCATAACCACATGTACTGCCACCACCGAAAAACGAGGTTTGAAAATACGTGAACGCTTACCTAATAATTCCACCAATGCCAAAGAATCTTTCCCTCCCGAAAGACCGACAAGCACTTTATCTCCCTCTTCTATCAGTCCATATTGAACTATCCCTTTATTAAACCGTTTTTCGATACGCCGAATGGTTTTCTCTTCTTCCGTAATCTGTGCCATAACTCTTTTAAAAATCGGCTGCAAAAGTAAGAGAAAAGAATGATTTAAAGAAGAATTAACATAATAGAAGAAGAGAAAAAAGGTTTATTTCCAATTAATTTGTATTTTTGAACTTCCGAATAATAACCCGAGACCATTTATGAAGAAAAAAAATATTCTATTCTTTCTATTATGCTTTCTCCTGACAAGCGTATCGGCACAAACCTTGGAACAAGCAAGGGCCATGTACGGTAAAGGACAATATGCTGAAGCCAAACCCGTTTTCCAGAAATATGTTAAATCGCAACCGGCAAACGGTAATTATAATCTATGGTATGGCGTATGTTGTCTTAAAACCGGTGATGCAGCCGAAGCGTTGAAGTATCTGGAAACTGCAGTAAAAAAGCGAATTCCGAGCGGGCAGCTGTACCTTGCGCAAACTTACAATGATCTATACCGGTTTCAGGATGCGGTAGACTGCTATGAAACATACATAGCTGACCTATCAAAACGGAAGAAACCCATAGAAGAAGCGGAACAACTGCTGGAAAAGGCAAAAGGAAATCTTCGCATGCTGAAAGGAGTAGAAGACGTATGTGTCATCGATAGCTTTGTAGTAGACAAGGTCGACTTCTTGAAAGCTTATAAAATAAGTGAAGAGGCAGGTAAACTTTTCACTTACAATGATTATTTCAAAACCAAAGGTTATCATCCGGGAACGGTTTATGAAACAGAAATCGGAAATCGCATTTATTACAGCGAACAAGGAGAAGAAAACCTGAATATCCTGTCCAAGACCAAAATGTTGGATGAATGGAGTCAAGGGAAACCACTTCCGGGAAGTATTAATGCCTCGGGAAACGCCAATTACCCATACGTATTGTCGGATGGAGTGACTATCTATTATGCTTCCGACGGTGATGGTTCTATGGGAGGATACGATATTTTTGTGACCCGATATAACACTAATACTGATACCTATCTGGTTCCGGAAAATGTAGGAATGCCTTTCAACTCTCCTTACAACGATTATATGTATGTCATCGATGAATACAATAACCTGGGATGGTTCGCTTCCGACCGTCACCAACCCGAGGACAAGGTTTGTATATACGTTTTCGTACCCAATGAATCCAAACGGACTTATAATTACGAAGCAATGAATCCGGAAGAAATAATCGGGTTAGCTCAACTCCATTCTTTGGAGAGTACCTGGAAAGATCAGAAAATAGTGGATAATGCCCGCCAACGCCTTGAAGCAGCTATTAACCACAAACCTGACATACAACAAAACTTCGATTTTGAGTTTGTTATTGACGACCATTCTACCTATCATCATTTGACGGATTTCAAATCTCCTAAAGCCAAACAACTGTATTTGAAATACGAACAGATGGAGAAAGACTACCGTCAGCAAACTAACAAACTAACTAACCAACGTGAGGGATTTGCACGGTCTAACAAAGACGAACAAACGAAAATGGCTCCGGCTATCCGTGATCTTGAGAAAAGGATATTCCAAATGTCGAAAGAACTGGATAAACAGGCTATCGAAGTCCGGAACGCAGAAAAACAAAATTTAAAATAACCCAATTATGGATGTACTGATCATCATTGCATTGATTGTTGCAGCAGTAATACTCTTTTTAGTTGAACTGTTTGTGATTCCGGGTATCAGCCTTGCCGGTATTTCGGCTTTGGTTTGCATCATCTATGCCAACTATTACGCTTTTGTCAATCTGGGGACAGGGGCGGGATTCACAACACTTATCATTTCAGGAGTTGCCTGCATCGGTTCGCTTGTCTGGTTTATGCGATCGAAAACTCTGGATAAGCTCGCATTGAAGAAAGATATAACATCCAAAATAGACCGAAGTGCTGCCGAAAAAGTAAAAGTGGGCGATACGGGTATCACAGTTACCCGCCTGGCTCAGATTGGCAATGCTGAAATCAATGGGAATATCATAGAAGTAAAATCAATGGACGGTTTACTGAATGAAAAAACTCCGATTATAGTCAATCGGATCACTGATGGAATAATCTTTGTCGAAAAACTAAAATCCTAATATTCATTTAAAATCAAGCACAATTATGAATGTCGAACCCATGTATCTGACTATCTTCTTGATAGCAGGAGGTATTATCTTCCTAGTTCTCTTCTTTCATTATGTACCTTTCTTCCTGTGGTTGTCAGCCAAAGTATCGGGAGTTAATATTTCACTGGTACAACTTTTCCTGATGCGTATCCGTAATGTTCCGCCCTACATCATCGTACCCGGTATGATCGAAGCACATAAAGCGGGATTGAGTAACATAACCCGTGACGAACTTGAAGCACACTATCTGGCAGGCGGTCATGTGGAACGGGTAGTTCATGCGCTGGTATCGGCATCAAAAGCCAATATTGAACTTCCATTCCAGATGGCTACTGCTATTGACCTCGCAGGCCGTGATGTCTTCGAAGCTGTACAGATGTCAGTTAATCCGAAAGTTATTGATACACCTCCCGTAACAGCTGTTGCCAAAGACGGTATCCAGTTGATAGCCAAAGCACGTGTGACGGTACGCGCCAATATCCGCCAATTGGTGGGTGGTGCCGGTGAAGATACAATCCTGGCACGTGTAGGCGAAGGTATCGTTTCGTCAATCGGTTCCTCTGAAAACCATAAGTCAGTACTTGAGAATCCTGATTCTATCTCAAAACTGGTACTACGCAAAGGACTCGATGCAGGTACTGCCTTTGAGATCCTCTCTATTGATATCGCCGATATTGATATAGGTAAGAATATTGGTGCTGCTCTACAGATAGACCAGGCAAATGCCGATAAGAATATTGCGCAAGCCAAAGCAGAAGAGCGTCGCGCAATGGCTGTGGCTACCGAACAGGAAATGAAAGCCAAAGCAGAAGAAGCCCGAGCTAATGTGATTCAAGCAGAAGCAGAAGTCCCCAAAGCCATGGCTGAAGCTTTCCGCAATGGAAATCTTGGTATTATGGATTATTATAAGATGAAAAACATCCAGGCTGACACCTCAATGCGTGAAAATATAGCTAAGCCGATTGGCGGATCTACCAGCAAACCACTGGGTGATTAAAGAGAAATCATTCACCACAAACTACACAGCATACCACAACTGACTGGAGAAGAATAATCTCTTAAAAAGAGTGGTTAATCTATGTAATTTGTGGTGAACTTATTTATAAAACTAAAACCTTTCAATAACATGAAAAAGTATTTTCCTTCCTCCGAATTAATCATTAATGAAGATGGTTCGGTATTTCATTTGCATGTAAAGCCGGAATGGTTGGCAGACAAAGTTATATTGGTAGGTGATCCCGGACGGGTGGCTCTCGTAGCTTCTCACTTCGAAAACAAAGAATGCGAGGTGGAAAGCCGCGAATTTAAGACTATAACCGGAACTTACAAAGGCAAGCGAATAACGGTCGTATCTACAGGTATCGGTTGCGACAACATCGACATTGTGATTAATGAACTGGATGCTCTGGCAAATATCGACTTTCAGACACGGGAAGAGAAAGAGCACCTTCGGTCATTGGAATTAGTCCGTATCGGTACTTGTGGGGGACTGCAACCCAATACACCGGTTGGAACTTTTATCTGTTCCGAAAAATCAATCGGTTTTGATGGTCTGTTGAATTTTTATGCCAGACGCAATGCCGTTTGCGATCTTCCTTTTGAGCGGGCATTTCTGAACCACATGGGTTGGTCTGGCAATATATGCGCTCCTGCCCCTTATGTGATTGATGCCAATGCTGAATTGATTGACCGTATTGCTCAAGATGATATGGTACGTGGAGTTACCATTGCAGCGGGAGGTTTTTTCGGACCGCAAGGACGTGAACTTCGTGTTCCTTTGGCAGATCCCAACCAAAATGACAAAATCGAAAAGTTTGAATACAAGGGTTATAAAATAACTAACTTTGAAATGGAGAGTTCCGCTCTTGCCGGCCTCGGCAAGCTGATGGGACACAAAGCCATGACAGTCTGTATGGTTATAGCCAACCGTTTGATCAAAGAAGCGAATACGGGCTATAAAAATACCATCGATACACTAATAAAAACTGTTCTTGACCGAATCTGATGAATCTATCATTTGCCGCCATCGATTTCGAAACAGCCACAGGATACATGGAAAGTGCCTGTGCCGTAGGTATTGTCACCGTTACCGACGGAGAAATTACGGATGAATATTACAGCCTGATTCAACCACCGGAGAATGAATACTGGCGTGCAAATATCCTCGTACATGGAATAACCCCGGAAATGACGGAATCACTTCCGGGGTTTCATGCCATTTATCCTGAAATAAAAAAGCGGTTGCAAGGAAAAGTAGTAGTTGCACATAATGAGCAATTCGACCGTAATGTACTAAAACGCACCATGCAGATGTACAGACTGGACTATGACGAGCTATTACTTCCGGAACATTGGGAATGTACCTGCCGAATCTACCGTTCTTTGGGATATAAACCAGTCAATCTGAGTGCTTGCTGCGAACGGGAGGGAATTGAACTTAAGCACCACGAAGCCCTTTCCGACGCCCGGGGATGTGCAATACTTTATCTTAATTATCTTGAGAGATACCGTCCGTTTAATACCCTATGGTGAAACGTTCCTGATGATGCTCCGGCTTTTCAAGTTCATCAACCATGGCAGCGGCATAATCTTCTACGGAAATATGACTGTTACCCACAATATCTACAATCATATCATCCTTACCCAGACGGTATCTTCCGGTACGTACTCCCGGAGCCATATCTGCTGCCGGTGAGAAGAAGACCCAATCAATCTCTTTTTCCTTTTTCAAAAAATCAAGGTAGAAATCACTTAAAGCCCTCACGCCGGGCAATATTTTTTCGGGAACTTCTCCCGAATCAACGAGACGAATACCCGGAGCAATAAACAATGAACCGGCCCCTCCCACCATTAAAAAACGGTTGACTCCGGCCTTTTTCACACCATCAATAATCGTTAGATAGACCTCAATGGTTTCCTTATATATATTAGGATTATTCCAACCCGGATTAAAAGCACTAATCACGGCATCGGCACCTTGACAAACTTCACAAACTTCATCTAATGAAGAGACATCGGCTTTCTTCACTTCCAGATTCTCATTCTCAATCTTAATTTTTTCAGGATGACGAACTACCGCCGTCACATGAAATCCACGGTTCAAAGCTTCATTTAGAATAGCCGAACCCACGAAGCCGCTGGCTCCGATTATCACAACTTTCTTCATAATTCAATTTATCTATATAGTATTATTTATTTTCTACATAACACACTATATCATAAATTGTTGCATCGAAAAACAGGCTTATCTTCCCTCCTGCAAATAAGCTCCGATAGTTTCTCTCAACTTTTCCAGAGGATAAGGTTTCGCAATCACTTCGTTACACCCTGCTTCAATAGCCTGCTCCCCTTCCGGACAGAATGCATATGCTGTAACCGCAATAATCGGTACCTCTTGCGAAATTGCACGAATTTTAGCTGTCGCCTGAATACCATTCATCACCGGCATTCGGATATCCATCAGAATCAGATCGGGCTTCTCACGCATGAAACTTTTTACTGCTTCCTCTCCATTTGGTACCCAAAGAATTGTATATTCTTTCTTCAAAAAGGCATTAATCTGCAGATAACCGGACTCCACATCTTCCGCTATCAGTATCTTCTTCTGCCGGTTGCTCAGTCCCACAGTGACGGTTGCATTTCCTCTTTCCGCAACCGTCACTTTTTGCTCTTGCTTATTGGGCAGATAAAGAGTGAAAGTACTCCCCTTCTCAAGCTCGGATTCCACTTCGATCCGACCTCCTAACCGTTCCACAATACTTTTACAGATAGGTAAACCCAATCCTGTACCTTGTACAAAATCATTCAACTTCTCAAAACGGGTAAATATCAAAGGGAGCTTATCTTTAGAAATGCCACAACCGGTATCTGCCACATAAAATTTCACCCATTCTTCCTCTTTTACAAGTCCAAAGGTGATGCTCCCCTCAATCGTATTTTTAATTGCATTCGATAAGAAATTAAACAATACCTGTGTTACACGATTTCTGTCCGTCGAAATCCAGATTTCATCTGATGGACGAATCACATTTAGTTCGACCCCTTTCTTCATTTTAAGACGGTGTACCTTATACACTTCATCTGCCAGCCCGCTTATTTCTGTCAACTGACAGTGCATTTCCGATTTACCAGACTCTATGCGTGACAAATCAAGAATATCATTGATCAGTTGCAGCAATAGATTACTATTCTGCTGGATAATCTCTAAATACTCCTCTTTCTCCTTTTCATCCTCAGTCAGAGCTATTATCTCCGAGAAACCGACAATCGCATTCAAAGGAGTACGTATTTCATGGCTCATATTAGCAAGGAACAGCGATTTCATCCGGTCCGCCTCTTCTGCCCGCCGTTTAGCATCAAGCAATTCTTGCGAGCGCCGTATCCGGTCACCTATATCATGAATCAGAGCTAATACCTTATTCCCCTCAAACGGAGCAATACGCGCCTGAAAATAATGCCTGCCGGTTTCTACATCTAAAGGATATTCTATTTCTTTCAGTTTTCCACTTTTCAGACATTCACGTATACTACTGATAAACAATTCGCTGACCTCCGCTGAATAAATAGATCTCCCATCTGCTCCTTTCAAGACTTCTACCGGATGTAATAGTTCCGTACCGGGTGCCATCAATACATCCGTGATAAAGAAATTATCATCAAAAATAAATATAAACTCAGGGAGTGCCTCAATGATTTTCCGGTTTCGCTCTTCAAGCTGTCTGATCTGCACTTCTTTTTCACAGCGTGAAGTAATATTGGCAGTATATGCTATAATTTTATCAGAACCATTCTCCTTATTCTTCTTATACGCAATGAAATTATCTTCAAGCCAAATTGTTTCTCCATGCTCTCCCAAGCAACGCACTACTATTTGAGAAGTCTTTGTATCCGACTCAAGCATGCGGTTAAAAGCTGTTTGATAAGAAGTAACATCATCCGGATGAGCAAACCGATAAAAGTCATTAATTTCTCTGAAAACAATTCCTGCTTCCTTTAAACCCAAGATACTAAGATATTCATCTGTAAAATTACATTCGCCCGTGGGAATATCGTATTCCCAGAATGCAATCTGATGTCCGGCCAAAACAGAAGTGATCTTCTGGTAATCCTCTTTTAATTTTTCAATATTCTCCATCCCCGAAAATGAATCTTTTGCGTGTCCCATAGCCATAAAATTTGTCTTGCTGTATGCGAGCAAAGATAAAATAATAAAGCATAACTTCTATCTGTTTACTCTGTTTTTTACAGAGAAAACTCTATCTTTGCCACTCAAAATGAAATAGATAATGAATCAAGACACAATTTGCGCCATAGCAACCGCTCAAGGAGGAGCCATCGGAAGCATTCGTGTTTCCGGTCCTGAAGCGATAACCATCACCAGTCGTACTTTTACTCCGGCTAAACCCGGAAAGCTGCTGAGTGAACAAAAGCCTTATACGCTAACTTTCGGCCGAATTTATAACGGAGAAGAACTGATAGACGAGGTTCTCGTCAGCCTTTTCCGGGCCCCACATTCCTATACGGGGGAAGACAGTACTGAAATCACTTGTCACGGCTCATCCTATATTCTACAGCAAGTAATGCAATTGCTGATAAAAAACGGATGCCGTACTGCACAGCCAGGAGAATACACTCAACGAGCTTTCCTCAATGGTAAGATGGATTTAAGTCAGGCCGAAGCTGTAGCCGACCTAATAGCCTCATCTTCTGCCGCCACCCATCGTCTTGCTCTGAGTCAAATGCGTGGCGGATTTAGCAAGGAATTGGCAATATTGCGCGAGAAACTATTGAACTTCACATCAATGATTGAGCTGGAATTAGATTTCAGTGAAGAAGATGTGGAATTTGCCGACCGATCTGCCTTGCGCCAGTTAGCTGACGGAATTGAGAAGGTGATCGCACGCCTGGTAGACTCGTTCAGTGTAGGAAATGCTATAAAGAATGGTGTTCCGGTAGCTATTATCGGAGAAACCAATGCAGGAAAATCTACCTTACTTAATGTTCTGTTGAACGAAGATAAGGCAATTGTCAGTGACATTCACGGCACAACACGCGATGTCATTGAGGATACTGTAAATATAGGTGGTATCACTTTTCGCTTTATCGATACAGCCGGCATTCGGGAAACTAACGATATGATTGAAAGTCTGGGTATCGAACGAACTTTTCAAAAGCTCGATCAGGCAGAGATTGTACTATGGATAATTGATTCAGCAGACGCAATCTCACAGCTAAAACTACTCTCCGATAAGATTCTTCCTCGTTGTGAACACAAACAGTTGATTTTAGTCTTTAATAAGGTAGAACTGATAAATGAAACTCAGAAAAATGAACTTACCTCACAACTTTCCGAGCATGTCGGTTCGGAAATAGAATCTATTTTTATTTCTGCGAAACAACGTCAGCACACGGATGAACTCCAACAAAAACTTGTAGCAGCTGCCCATTTACCAACAGTCACACAGAATGATGTTATTGTAACGAATGTCCGTCATTACGAAGCACTGACACGTGCGTTGGATGCAATTCACCGGGTACAAGAAGGATTGGATGCAAATATTTCCGGGGATTTTCTTTCACAAGACATACGTGAATGTATTTTCCATTTATCCGATATAGCAGGGGAAGTGACCAATGATATGGTGCTACAGAATATATTTGCACATTTTTGCATCGGGAAATAGGTGGTGATTACCAACGATTAGCATACATTACTATTGATTAATAAGGCGTTGAGGTTCAACGCCTTTCTTTTTGCACTTACTATTGATGTTTATCGTTAATAGTGCATTTTCAGCTCATTTTTGTACCGTATTTGGGTCTCGGTGGTTGGCAACCGAAAACTGATTGGAAAGGTGATAGAGAAACTTTACACGATTTTACGGGATTTTACAGAAATAACAGAGAATTAATACGAATTAAAATGAGTAGTAACATTGACGTTAAGAAGATTTGTAGCTGGTGTGGTACTGAATTTATCGCCCATAAGACTACAACTACATGCTGTTCGCACAGGTGTGCAAATGCGCTGTACAAAAAGAAAAAGCGAGACGAAGTAATCAAGACAAACAATCTGTTTACTGAAAAGATCGCACTCGAAAAACCCATTGAAAAGGTCAAGAAGAAACCCTTTCTCACAATCACAGAAGCAGCGGTCTATTTGGGTGTAACTCGTCCGACCTTATACAGCTACTTGAAGAATGGCGAGCTGAAAGCTTCGCGGTTGGGATGCAAATATTTACTGCGTAAAGAAGATATTGATGAGCTTTTCAATCGTCCGACAGAGTTCCGCATACAGCCTAAAGAGCGTACCCCTATCACCGAGTTCTACACCACAGCCGAAGTGAAAGAGAAATACAATGTGGTTGATTCGTGGATATTTGTTGTAGCCAAGAAACACAACATTCCCCGAACCTTCAATCGGGGCAAGACCTATTGGAGCAAAAAGCATATCGACAATTACTTCTCGAAGAAAGCCGCTAATCCCGAAATCAGTGAGTGGTACACTGTGCAGGAGATTCAGGATAAATTCGATATGACTTTGGCGGCCATCTATACGCTTACCTCAAAGAATGCTATCCCTAAAAAGAAAGAAGGTAAAACAGTAAGTTACTCCAAAAAGCACTTCGACATCGCCAAAGGTTTAGCCCAACCCGACGAACCGCAATACTATACGGTAGCAGAAGCGATGGCGAAGTTCAACCTCACCCGTGACCAGCTCTACCATTACGCAAAGTACCACAATATCCCAAGAGTGAAAGTCGGTAAATACGTCAAAATCTCGCGACCGGAGCTTGACCAACTGTTGGGTGACCCTAAAATAGAGTGAGTTATTCTGAGGTGACGATAGCCACCATTGAATCACCACTTTCCTTTGCAATCAAAAAAACAAGTATAAACATTTAAAAAACAATCGTATGACACACACCTGTACCAAAGTTACGGTACGCCAAAGAACCATCCGTAACGACAAAATTTCTCTTTACCTTGATTATTATCCAGCCGTTCGCCATCCCGAAACGATGATTATGAGCCGTAGGGAGTACCTCGGCATCTACATCTACGCCCATCCCAAAAACGAGATGGAGCGAGAGTTCAACAACGATATGCTGCACAAAGCCGAAGCCATCCGCTGCATCCGAGTGCAGTCACTTATCAACGAGGAGTTCGGTTTCTTAGACAAACACAAGATGAAAGCCGACTTTCTCGCTTACTTTACCAAAATGATGCGCACCAAAGACCAAAAATGGAAGGTTGTCTATGCCCATTTCTATAACTTCGTACAGGGTAAATGCACCTTTGGAGAGGTGAATGTGAATCTGTGTAAGCGTTTTCGGGCTTACTTACTGAATGCTAAACAACTGAAACACACGCAGCACAAAGTTTCGCTAAATTCTGCCGCAGGCTACTATTCAACTTTCAGAGGGTTGCTAAAAATAGCTTATCGGGATAAGATGATTCGTGAGAACATCAACGACTTCTTAGAAAAGATTGATTATGAAGACGTAAAGAAAGAGTATTTGACCTTGGATGAAGTGAAACAATTAGCCGCCATTCCTTGCGACATCCCAGTTCTCAAGGCGGCATCTCTGTTCTCCTGCTTGACAGGACTTCGTATCAGCGATATAATGAACCTGCAATGGTCGGACTTTGGCATCGCTCCCGACCAAGGCTATTGTATTCGCATCCGTACCCAAAAGACCAAGACCGAAGCCACACTCCCCATTAGCCACGAAGCGTTTGAACTATGCGGAGAAGTAGGCATAGGTAAAGTGTTCAAAGGGCTTAGCCGAAGCATGATAAATTATCCTCTGAAAAACTGGCTCAAGCAAGCTAAAATTCAGAAACACATTACATTCCATTGTTTTAGACATAGCTATGCAACCCTTCAAATTGCCGCTGGGACAGATATTTATACGGTCAGTAAGATGCTTACTCACCGCAACGTGTCGACCACGCAAATATATGCGGAGCTGATCAATGAAAAGAAACGAGAATCGGCAAATAAGATCTCGCTGAAATAAAATATAATTCATCAACCTATCATATAATAAATAAATAGCATTATATTTGCATATTATATGATAGGTTATAGCTATGGCAAAAAATACTATGGGAACTAAGCTTCCCCGAAAATTAGAACAACGGATGGAGATTGTAGGCGAACAAATAAAATTGGCTCGCTTACGTCGGAATCTAAGTGTGGCACAGGTGGCAGAACGAGCTACCTGCTCGCCCCTCACGGTATCACGCATCGAAAAGGGTGTGCCTACTGTTGCCATAGGTATCTATCTTCGTGTGCTTTACGCCCTACAACTGGATGAAGATATTCTCTGGCTTGCCAAAGAAGATAAACTGGGGAAATCGTTGCAAGATTTGACCTTAAAGAACCGTGAGCGTGCATCTAAAAAGGAATAAACAATGAAAAAGATATTGGTATATGCCGACTTTGATTGGCTAAAAGATATTGAACTCATCGGAGAACTAAGCTATGAATCGCTTCGTGGCTCAGATAGTTATGGCTTTAAGTACGATGATAATTGGCTGAAAAAACAGGGCAATCTGTTTCTGAGTGATGATTTGAATAATTATCCGGGACAGCAATACACACAGCCCGAAAAAGATATTTTCGGATGTTTCTCCGATGCCTTGCCCGACCGCTGGGGACGTACTCTACTCAATCGTAGAGAGCAAATCTTGGCTATCGAAGAGAAGCGTCCTGTCCGTCGTTTATCTTCATTTGATTATCTGCTGGGAATTGATGATTCATCTCGCATGGGTGGATTTCGCTTTAAAGAGACACCCGATGGAGACTTTATCAACTCAAGCAACACCCTACGCATCCCACCACTAACCAGTATCCGTGAATTGATTCATGCCAGCGGAGAGATTGAAAAAAGCGAAGAGGAAAATAAACTACCCGATAAAAAGTGGCTTACTCAATTAGTACAACCGGGCTCCTCATTGGGTGGAGCGAGACCAAAAGCCAGCGTAGTTGACGTCGACAAAGTATTGTATGTTGCCAAATTCCCCTCTCGCAAAGATGATTACAACGCAGGGCTTTGGGAACACTTCTGCCACCTTTTGGCTAAGAAAGCAGGAATTAATGCTGCATCTACACAGGTAATTTCCACAAGCGATAAGCATCACACACTCTTATCACGTCGCTTTGACAGAACCGATGACGGCAAGCGAATACATTTTGCTTCTGCCATGACATTGCTCGGACTTTCGGATGGAGCCAACGCAAGCACCGGAAACGGGTACTTGGATATGGTGGACTTCATACTTCAAAATTGTACGGAGGTAAACAAGAATCTTCAAGAGCTATACCGCCGTGTAGCTTTTAATATTTGCATCGGCAACTCGGACGACCACTTCCGCAACCACGGGTTTCTACTCACTGCTAAAGGTTGGACACTCTCCCCTGCCTACGATATGAATCCAACTCTGAATGAATATCAGAGTCTACTTATTTCTAATTCTTCCAACAAAGCAGACTTAGCAATTCTATCAGATGCTTGTGAAGACTATATGCTACCTCAAGACGTAGCCACAAAGATCATCTCTGAAGTGGTAATAGCAGTTAAAGACTGGAAAGCATTGGCTACTAAATTAGGAATAGCGAACAGTGAAATGGAATTATTCGGGAATACCTTTAATAGTCGAATGAAAGAATACATCTAATTCCTTCTTAAAATAGAGAGTTATTTATCTTATAGGGGAGACAAACACAGCCATATCAACGCCAAATGCGGCCAATTACACAAACAATTTGGAATCAAATAGTTATTACTATATATTTGCGCAAAAATGATAACTATTGATTAATATGACAGCTAAGAAAACCGACTACATTATTATATATTCTTTCCTATGTGCATCAATATTGAGTATTGCTGTATTAGTTCGTTTGTTTGTGGTGACAGAGTTAAAAATGGATGAATTTTCAGGTCTAGTCGCTTTTATTGTTACTTGCTTATTGCTTGGCGGCATCTATTTCAGTTTTCAATCCATTCTGAATGACTGCCTATTGCCATTAGTAGAAAGAGTGCTCAAATCCAAAGAGATCGCTACCTTTGAGCCAGTTATCATCACTCAGGGACAAGAAGATATAACGAAATCGATTGATGAGTCAATCACACAATCAACAGTTTTATCAGTCAACTATGAAAATTATAAAACAGCTACCCAACATAAAATAGAAGCAGAACAATCTCGTATATTGGAAAATGTGCTTCACTACACCCATCAGGAACTTTCATTCTATATGGAAGAAGCAAATATAAAACAACTTTGCGAACATATCCGCTTTTTTCAATTTGCCACCGAGAAGGAGTGCGAGCAGATAAACACACCCGTAATCGTTGATACCAAACTGAAATCTATCGACCTGATGCACTTTGGCTGGAACATTGGCAACCAATTCAAAAAATCAGGAATTGAGACAGCTACTTTCATCAAGCAAGTATTTGCCGCACCATTCGAAAATGTTGAAATTTCAACTATCAAACGCAAACTACGAGCAGAAGGAACGTGCAAGATAAAACTTGCAGAAGATATCGAACCTATTATTTAGATAAAACCCTTGTTATGACAACAGAGAATAAGATAAAATATTTTAAACATCGAGAAGATTGGCGAAAGTGGCTCACCGAGAACTTCGATACTGTCAATGAAGTTTGGTTTGTATTTCCCAGCAAATCTTCCGGCAAAAAAGGTGTTATATACAACGACGCTGTTGAAGAAGCCCTTTGTTTCGAGTGGATTGACAGTACTATAAAATCGCTTGACAAGGAACATAAAATTCAACGTTTCACACCTCGAAATCCTAAAAGTACATACTCACAAGCCAACAAAGAGAGACTTCAGTGGTTGATGGAAAACGGGATGATACATCCTAAATTTGAGGATAAGATACGAAAGGTACTGTCCGAACCATTTATATTCCCTACCGATATAATGCACAAATTGAAGGAGTATGAAGGCTTATGGCAAAACTATCAAGGTTTCTCGGATGCGTATAAACGTATTCGCATCGCATACATTGAAGCGGCAAGAAAGCGACCGGAAGAATTTGAGAAACGATTAAATAATTTTATCGATAAGACGAAAGATAATAAAAGAATCACTGGATTTGGAGGAATTGACAAGTATTATTAATTCCAAACGAGATGTCAGCGTAGAAATTATCTAAAGCTAATAGTCATAAAAGAAGGCGATCACATTGCGTGGTCGTTTTTTTTGCGTAACCCATTGGTAAATAGCAATAATCACCACCCATAAGTTATTCAACAGTTATATTTCGGTGGCTGATTTCACCGTAAAATCACCAGTTTTCTTTGCACACGAACTATTAAAATCAAGAGTTTATGTGCAAGACAGAAATCACTTTTGATAAGTTGCCGCAGGCGATAACTTATCTGACCGAACAGGTCGCCCAGTTGAAACAATTAGTGTCGGAGCTCCAACCGCCACAGTCCGACAAACATCAACTAGTAGGCATTGACGATGCGTGTCGCATTATCCAAAAGGCAAAGCCTACCATCTACACCCTTGTCCGCAAAGGGTTGCTGCCATCGTACAAGAAAGGGAAAAAACTCTACTTCTATGAGGATGAACTGCTGGCATGGATAGAAAACGGCCGGAAGAATACTTCTGAACAGAACTACGACCAGATGTTAGTCTCGATGCAAAAGGGAGTACGTCGCAAACCCAAATCAGGTTTTAACCTTTAATCCGTCAGAGTTATGGAAGAGAAATCAATAACTCCCGAAGGAATTATCAATCAAGCAATGGGAATGAATATAGCCTTTACAGGAGCAGAATTTCCGGTTGAAATATTTCCATCCAAGATTCAGCGGATTATACACGAGGTGTATGAATGCCAAAGCTATCCGATTGACTACACTGCCGCCTCTATCCTGACCGCTATTGCCGCAGGAATAGGCAATACGCATCTTATCCAAATGAAACAAGGCTGGGTGGAGAGTGCCATTCTGTTTGTAGCATTGGTGGGCCGACCGGGTGCGAACAAAAGTCACCCTCTCAGTTTTGCCATGAAGCCCTTTGTCAACTTCGATTATCAACAGAATCTGGAGTTTGGGAAGCTATACGCCAAGTATGAGCAAGAGATATCCATGAGTAAAAAGGAGCGATTGGATGCCGGTGCGCAGGAATTTCCACAAGAGCCTATCCGCAAGCGTTTTTTGGTATCGGATATTACGCCCGAAGGGTTGAGTTATATCCATGCACAGAACAGACGTGGGCTTTGCCTATGGTCGGATGAGATTTCGGCATGGTTCAAGAACTTCAATCGCTATAACAATGGTTCGGAAGAACAATTTTGGCTGTCGGTGTTCAGTGCCAAGCCTGTTATTTCCGACCGTAAGAATGCTAAAAGCTCCGTCTTTATCACCCGTCCGTTTATTCCGGTGATTGGTACAATCCCAAAAAACATCCTCAATGATCTAGCCAAAGGAGACCGTTCGAGCAACGGATTTATCGACCGTATCCTGTTCATCATGCCCGCCATTCAGCAAAAGGCCCGATAGAACGAGAAAGATATTTCTCCCGATTTGGAATCCCAATGGCATACACTACTAAATGGACTTATCAACATAGAGTGCTCATTTGACGAAAACAATGAAATTCAGCCTTCAATCGTAACTTTCAGCGAAGAAGCTCGCAGACTATTGTATAAATGGCAACATGAACATGCAGACCTATGCGATAATCTCAGCAATGAAATGCTTTTAGGAATATATTGTAAACTGGAAATCTATATCATTCGCTTTTGCTTGGTGATACAGATAACCCGTTGGCTCTGCGGGGAGTGCGGCAAAGATCAGGTAGACACGGAAACTGTTCAACGAGCGATTCTGTTAACAGAATATTTCAAACAAACGGCTACCAGGGTGCAAAACCTAATGAACGAAACGGCTCTTACGGTTCAACAACAATCCATTTTATTTCAACTCCCCGAACTCTTCACCACTGCACAAGGTATAGAGATAGCAGCCAGTCAAGGGATGAAAGAACGGGCGTTCAAAGAATTCCTGAGTAAACACACAGGAACCCTTTTTCAGAAAGATCGGCATGGAGAATACAGAAAAGTATAACCGCATTATCCACACTATCCACATTTTGAGAAACCAAAATGCAGAAAATGTCGAAGATGCACTAAAAAGAGAATCAATGACACACAGATTTATATTAGAACCATACAAAAGCATTGCCTCCCGACACACCTGTCCAGAGTGCAAGCACAAAAGATGTTTTTCCCGATATGTTGATACGGAAGGAACAATCTCCTTTCCCGAATACGTCGGGCGGTGCAACCGTGAACAGAAATGTGGTTACCACCTTACACCCAAAACATACTTTGAACAGCATCCTGAACAATGCGAACAGTCACAAGTGCGTGAGCGTTTGTTCCGTCCGACTCCACCTCCATCACCAACAAGCTATATAGACGGAACTCTAGTAGAACGGTCAATGAGTCATTACAAAGAAAATAAACTGTTCCAATTCCTATCTACTCAGTTTGGTGAGGATGAATCATTGCGACTAATGAAGCTTTATCAAGTAGGAACAGCCAACCATTGGCGGGGTTCAACGGTATTTTGGCAGACAGATGCATATGGCAAAGTGCGTACTGGTAAAATTATTCTCTACAACTTCACCACAGGCAGGCGAGTAAAAGAACCGCATAACCATATCACGTGGGTACACTCCATCCTCCATAAGGAGGGGTTCAATCTCAAGCAATGTTTCTTTGGCGAGCATCTTTTGCCAACGGACGAAAAGAGATCGGTTGCCATTGTCGAAAGCGAGAAGAGTGCCCTTATCGCCAGCTCCTATCTGCCTCAATATTTGTGGATAGCATCGGGCGGAAAGAACGGCTGTTTTCGTGACGATAATCTTAGTGTACTGCGTGGACGAAACGTCGTTTTGTTTCCCGATTTGGGAGCAACGGAAGATTGGTCTGCGAGAATTTCGACAATGCAACGAATGGGGATTTCCGTCAAACTCTTCGACTATTTAGAACGAAACGCCACCGAGATACAGCGTGCCGAGGGGTTCGACATTGCCGACTTCCTATTGAAGATGAAGCAACCACAAGCCATTTTGCAAGGCATGATCGTAAAGAATCCATCCCTCAATCTGCTGATAAAAGAGCTGGGATTAGTACTTATCGAAGAGCCAATCCATCCAGTTAGCACAGTAAAAAGAAGAGGTTTTAAGCTTTAAAAGAAAATCGTAGATTTTGAGGTAGCAAGTTTATGTTTTGGGCGTCCCCAAACCTTGTATTAATCCCGATGGTCTACAAATTGAACTAAAAAAATGAACGCATGAAAGTATATAATAAAGGTGGAAGACCCACCAAATCGTTAGTCGAAAAACGAACCTATCGGGTGAATCTAAAGATGAACACCGAAGAGTATTACACCCTCAAGGCACGAGCTTCGGAGGCTGGAATGCCTCCGTGCGATTTTATCCGAGCCATCATCCTCAAGGCAGAAATCAGGCAACGTCTCTCACCCGAATGGATGGAGCACATCCGCAAACTATCCGGCATGGCAAACAACCTGAATCAGATCGCACACAAGGCAAATGCCGCAGGTTATCCGGATGCACGCATGGAGTACCTATTCTTAGCAGACAAGATTGACAACCTATTAAACCAGATACAACAATGATGGCAAAAATAGTAAAAGGCACCTCGTTTAGCGGTGTGGTGAAATACATTCTCGATCCCGAAAAGCAAACCAACCTATTAGCGGCTGACGGTGTACGGCTAAAGAATCCGGGCTCTATCGCTCAAAGTTTCGAGGCACAACGGGAACTAAATCCACGAGTGAGTAAGCCGGTCGGACACATCTCTTTGGATTTCTCGGCACAAGACCGAGCCAAGCTCACTGATGAGGTAATGGCTCGCATCGCACACGATTATATGAACAGAATGGGAATAGTCAACACCCAGTACATCATAGGTCGACACCACGACAAGGAGCATCCACATTTGCACATCGCATTCAATCGGGTGGATAACAACGGACGCACCATCTCAGATAAGAATGACCGCGTCCGTAGCGAAAAGATTTGCAAAGAGTTGACTGCCCAATACGGTCTGTACTTCGCAAGTGGCAAAGAACAAGTAAAGCAGCATCGGTTGAAAGAGCCTGATAAGACCAAGTATGAGATTTACAATGCTCTAAAAACAGCTCTTCCGCAATGCAGAAGTTGGCGTGAGCTATTAGATCGATTGAATAAAGAAGGCATTGCCGTTGAATTTAAGATGAAGAGCGGAACCAATGAACCGCAAGGTATCAAGTTCAGCAAAAACGGCTATCACTTCAACGGCTCAAAAGTAGACCAGCAGTTCAGCTTCTCAAAGATTGATTTTGCATTACAGCGGAATGTCCATGCAGAGCAGAAGCAAGAAGCAATCATCCAGCCACCACCACAGAAAGTTCAACAGGAATTCATCTCTCCAAATTCTGATAGTTTATCAAACAGCATCGGTAGATTATTTGATGGATTACTCACTCCCTGCCCGGCCTACGATCCGGAAGAAGAGGCTTTCCGTCGCCAGATGCAACGGAAGAAAAAGAAAAAAGGAATAAGAAGATAATAACTTAAAAACAAAAAATTATGGATATAAAAATTATCATCTCCATGTTCGAGGACCTGAAAAAAATAATCTCAGAACAGTTTAGTAACCTCTCGAAGTTGGTTGAATCTCTGGCTAATGCCAAATCCGACCAACCTATACTACCGATTATACCACAAGTGGATTTGTCTGAATTAGAAAACTATGCGGCTCAAACAAACGAACTAATCAAAGAGGGATTCCAAAAACAGCAGGAGCAATTACATGAACTTGAACTAAAGTTCGAGGAGCAAAAGAGTAAGCCCGTGCTGCCACAAAAGCACCTGCATTCCATAGAACTTCGGTCGTCAAAGGTAGTCATAGCCTTGGTTTCGCTCGGTGTAGTACTGCTTATTTCAGTGAGTTACAACATCTATCAACTCGCAGCAAATAGCCGTTTAAGCGATAATGACATCAAGTTCCGTTACATCAAGGCATTTGGTGAAATCACGCCCGAAAACCTGCTGAAACTCGAAACAGTCTTCGAATACGAGCCCGATAAACAAAAGCAACGCTCCCTGCGTCGGATGGTCGAAGAGCATGAGCAACGTGTGGAACAACGAGCCCGAGACCTCGAACAAGCCCGCCTTAAAGAGGCAAAAGCAGAGCAGCTTCGCAAAGAAGCCGAGAGCATCAAACAGAAGAAATAGTGTATCAATCAGTTGAAAAGGTGGAGATTTTTTGCATTCTCCATCTTTTCGCTTTTATATAGCGCAAATTTTCATATCTTTGTAGAATGACAGACGTAAATAACAAAACTTATTTATTATGAACCGAATAAAAGAAGTCCTCGAAGAGAAAGGAATCAAGCAAACATGGCTCGCTGAGAAGATTGGCAAAAGTTTCAGTCAAACCAACGCCTATGTCTGCAACCGCCGCCAACCGAGCTTGGAACAACTCTTCGAAATCGCCAAAATTCTTGGCGTGGACGTGAAAGATTTAATTGATAATAAAGAAAAAAGATAGATATGGCAAAGAAAAAAGAGGCTATTGAAGAGCCACTGGAAAAACAATTATGGAAAGCTGCAGACAAGTTGCGTAAAAATATAGATGCCGCGGAGTATAAGCACGTGGTATTGGGGTTGATTTTCCTAAAATATATCTCCGTTTCGTTTGAAGAACTTTATCAGAAGTTGTTGGGCGAAATTGCCGAAGGCGCTGATCCGGAGGACAGAGAGGAGTATAAAGCGGAAAATGTATTCTTTGTACCTGCAGATGCTCGTTGGGCACATATCGTATCAAACGCCAAGGATCCGAAAATCGGAAAATATGTAGATGACGCAATGGATGCCATTGAAAAAGAGAATACTTCACTAAAAGGCGTTTTACCTAAAGTTTTTGCCCGACAAAATCTGGATCCTGCAAGTTTGGGTGAGTTGATAGACCTGATTGGGAATAGCACCATATCGTCAGCGAATACCAAAAGTGCCGATGTATTGGGACACGTCTTCGAGTATTTCTTAGGCGAATTTGCTCTTGCCGAAGGTAAGAAGGGCGGACAGTTCTACACGCCACGAAGCGTTGTGGAATTGTTGGTGAATATGTTGGAGCCCTACAAAGGACGAGTATTTGACCCTTGCTGTGGTTCGGGCGGTATGTTTGTGCAGAGCGAGAAGTTTGTGAAGGAGCACCAAGGACGTATCAATGACATTTCTATTTACGGGCAGGAGAGCAACCAAACCACGTGGCGACTCTGTAAAATGAACCTTGCCATTCGGGGTATTGATGCTTCGCAGGTGAAATGGAACAATGAAGGCTCATTTATGAACGATGCACATCAAGACTTGAAAGCTGATTATATCATTGCCAATCCCCCGTTTAACGATAGCGACTGGAGCGGTGACCAACTTCGCACAGATGGACGTTGGCAATATGGCACACCTCCCGCAGGCAATGCCAACTTTGCATGGATTCAACACTTCATCTACCACCTTGCACCATCGGGGCAAGCTGGTTTTGTACTGGCAAAGGGAGCTTTGACCTCCAAAACAAGCGGCGAGGGCGAAATACGCAAAACATTGATTGAAAAGGGGCTTATAGATTGTATTGTTAATCTGCCAGCCAAACTATTTTTGAATACGCAAATACCTGCTGCATTGTGGTTTGTGAGCCGCAATCGCACAAATGGTAGCTTCCGCAATCGAAGTAAAGAGATTCTGTTTATCGACGCACGCAATATGGGGCATTTGATTAACCGGCGCACCCGTGAATTGTCGGAAGAGGATATTACTAAAATATCCGACACATACCACAATTGGCGCAACGTGGATGGCGGATATGAAGATGTTGCCGGATTCTGTGCATCAGTCGCCATTAGTCGAGTTGCCGAGTTAGACTATGTGCTCACCCCAGGGCGTTATGTTGGATTGCCTGACGAAGAGGATGATTTCAATTTCGAGGAGCGTTTCAACGCCTTGAAAAACGAATTTGCGGAGCAGCTCCGAGAGGAAAAACGACTCAACGCATTGATTAAAGAGAATTTGGCAAAGATTAAAATTTAGAGATAATGGATATTCAACGCATTAATCAATATAAAAGCTCTTTTGACTCTATCGCAAAAGAGATAACCGATGACAATGGCGAATCGGTAGAAGTATGGTATGCCCGTGAGCTACAGTCCCTATTAGGATATGCTCGCTGGGAAAACTTTATGGTAGCCATCAACAGAGCTATCGATTCTTGTAAAACTCAGGGGATCAATGCGGATGATCATTTTCGTGAGGTCACGAAAATGATCGAAATAGGCAAAGGAGGGCAACGTCCGGTACAGGATTATATGCTCACTCGCTATGCCTGCTATCTGATAGCTCAGAACGGCGACCCTAAGAAAGAGGAGATTGCCTTTGCTCAAAGCTACTTTGCAGTGCAGACACGCCGTGCAGAGATTATAGAGGAACGATTAAACTTGCTTTCACGCTTGGAGACACGGGAGCGACTACGTGCATCCGAAAAACAACTCAGCCAGAATATCTACGAACGTGGAGTGGACGACAAAGGTTTTGGACGCATTCGTTCAAAGGGAGATGCGGCTCTGTTTGGTGGAAAGACGACCGAACAGATGAAACTTCGCCTCGGAGTAAAGAGCGGAGCTCTTGCCGACCACCTGCCAACGCTGACCATAGCGGCAAAAAACCTTGCTACTGAGATGACTAACTACAATGTTGAACAAAAAGATTTGATAGGTGAAGCTCCAATCACAGGCGAACATATCCAAAATAACCTGAGCGTAAGGGATATGTTAGGTAAACGAGGCATTCAGCCCGAAAACTTGCCACCTGCCGAGGATATAAAGAAGGTGGAGCGTCGTGTGGCTAAGGAAGAGAAGGCTTTGGAAAAGAGCACGAAGAAGTTACCTAAGAAGGAGGGGTTATGAGCGAGTGGAAAGAATATAAACTAGGGGATATTGTCGCCTTTGGTAATGGGAAGGTACGCCCTAAGGTATTGGGTGAAATCCCTGTTTACGGAGGTAATGGTATTCTTGACTATTGTAATACGCATAATTATTCAGAAGAAACTGTGGTCATTGGACGTGTAGGTGCATATTGTGGCTCAGTTTATTACGAGAATAAACCAATATGGGTATCAGATAATGCACTTGCAGCTAAGCCCCAAAATGGATATAATGCTAAATTTTTATATTACTATCTAACTAATTTGAGATTGAATGAGTTCGCAGAGGGTTCAAGTCATCCTCTGGTAACACAAACACTTCTTAATTCAATAGATGTAAGAATTACAAGTGACATTGCCGAGCAGGAGCGAATTGCGGGTGTATTGAGTTCGTTAGATGATAAGATTGATTTGTTGAATCGTCAGAACACCACGCTCGAAGCTATGGCAGAAACCCTCTTCCGACAATACTTTATCGAAAACCCAAAAGAGGATTGGAAAGATGGTAAGCTAGGTGATTTAATTGATATTCGTAGTGGGTACGCGTATAAAGGAGAATATATTGGTTGCGGAAATTCGCTCCTTTTAGGTATGGGTTGTGTGTCATATAATGTTCGTTTTCTGAATAATGGAGCGCGTTTGTATGCCGGAGACTGTCCGAGTGGTTATTTGTCCAATGCAGGAGATATTGTTGTCGCCACTCGACAACAGTCTGATAATATGCCAATTTTAGGTGCTCCGGCAATCATTCCTCACGACTTAAATGATAGGAATATAATTGTAGGCACGAATCTATATAGAGTAAAAAACAAATCATCATTGAGTAATTATTGTATATACTTGTTGATGCGTTCCGATGATTATCGAAACCATATAGATGCCTGCTCAAAGGGTTCAACTGTTAAGATGATAACTAAAGATTCCATCGAATCTTTTCCAATCATGATTCCTTCGGATGATTACATTGCTGAACATCAAGATTGCTTTAATATAATAGATAAGAAAGTAATTAATAATAATTATCAAACCCACAGTCTCACAAAACTACGTGATACCCTATTACCAAAACTAATGAATAATGAAATAAAGCTATGATCTTATGACTAGAAAAGTAGGCTTATATTTTCTCTCCCTTTGGTTGTTGTTTCTGCTGATTATAATTATCACAGTAGATATCCCGATTTGTATAGGCAACGATTGGGCTTTTGTCGGAATCAGATATTTATTATCTCATAATGCAGTACCAATAGTATGCATATTATCTCTTATTATTGGGGGATTTTCTTATTACGATTTCAATCACCAAATAACAGGTACGCCTGAATTGTCCTTTGAAATAACAGCAATTGAAAATATAGACTATGAACACCTAACTTTCTTAACTACATATATAGTTCCGTTGGTTTGCTTCAACTTTGATAGTATCCGATACGAAATCGTATTGGCTATTTTGTTAGTAGTAATGGGAGCAATCTATATTAGGACAGATTTGTTTTATGCGAATCCCACATTAGCAATTTTGCGATTTAGGATTTATAAAGTATCTGGTAGGTTTAGAGGAGGCGGAACAAGGGATAATGTTATTTTGATCTGTAGAGAGAAGCTAAATCAAAATGACCGTGTGAAATATATTAAAATAGACGAACGAATTTATTACGCATATAAAGATAGTATCCATGAATAAAGCCGAGTTAAATCAATCATTAGATTTTTTGAATAATCCTTCGGGAGAGTTACAAATCATTATGTATGCTTGTTTTGAAGAACAAGTTGTGAAGAAATTAGATATAAGATCCGAAGACCTTCCACCGATACGGAGATTATTTGTGGATTCAATCAATAACGAGATTGTCGGCCAAGAAGAATTTACAGTGATACCTCTTTCTACTGCTGATGAGAGAAGCAACTGTTTTTACGAATATGATTTAGAACTACCCGATGAATTACAATTTTTAGAAACTGTTATTGGAAATGATGAGATAGTAACATTCAACTTCAACAATGATACTTTTGCAGAAATCGATGCTTTGATAATCGTGTTAGCGGATGATAATAACGAAATATCACTTTATAAAAAGCTTTCCTCTGTTGAGGTACTTGGACGTGGAGGTTATATGCTTTGGAAATCAAATCAAAGACTAGAACGTTTTGAAGAACAATTGTTAAGAATAAGCCCGAGTTTTCAAGTGTTACGAGTCGAGGAGAATGTTATCATTCTAAATCTAAAGACTATAGAAAGGAACTTTGGTTTTCACGATGTTATAAAGCGAGAAGCAGCCATTGGTGTTGAAGCAATTAATAACATGGGAATTGTCAGCAACATTGATACATTAGAAGAATTAATTGGAAATGTCAGCTTTGCAAGAAAGCTGACCAAAATTGCAAGAAATTCACCTGTAATCCAAAGAAGTATTCCTAATGCAAGTATTATTACATTCTCGAGGACTCACCCTGCTATAAGAAATAAAATGAGATATACGTCTGACGGTACTCAGTTTGCATTGGACACAAAAGTATCAAAAGACTTGTTTGTTAAGTTGTTGAATGATGATTTTTTAACTTCTGAATTGACTCAACTTTATTATGACAGCCTTGCCAAAGATAACGTCTAAGGAGAGGCTGATAATGTGATTAATAATTGACTTATAACATGACCAAACTAACCGAATCCATCATAGAAAACTTCACCATCGAGTTGTTCCAACGGCTCGGTTACGAATACATCTATGCGCCCGATATTGCACCTGATAGCGAAAATCCTGTTCGTAATTCATTTGAAGAGGTGATACTCACGGAGCGATTGCAAAAAGCAGTACGGCGTATCAATACATCGCTGCCTGCCGATGCACTTGATGAGGCGATTAAAACTGTGCTTCGCATAGCTTCGCCCGATACGCTTGCCAATAACGAGCTGTTTCACCGACTGCTTACCGAAGGTGTACCTGTAACCATTCACAAAGAGGGTGCGGAGCGTGGCGAACGAGTCTGGTTAGTTGATTTTGAATACCCTGAGCTAAACGATTTTGTGGTGGCAAACCAATACACCATCATTGAGAACGGACACAATAAACGCCCCGATGTGATTCTTTTTGTAAACGGATTGCCGCTGGTGGTCATTGAACTTAAAAATGCTGCGGATGCCAACGCTACCATACAGAGTGCTCACCGTCAGATAGAGACCTACAAACAGGCGATTCCTTCACTATTCAACTACAACTCATTAGTTGTAATCTCCGATGGATTGGATGCTCGTGCCGGTTCGCTCTCCGCAGGATTCAGCCGCTATATGGCGTGGAAAACCGAAGATGGCAAAGCCGAGGCATCAAAACTTGTCAGCCAATTGGAGGTGATGATAAAAGGGATGCTCAATAAGGAGACCTTGCTCGACCTGATACGTTCGTTTACAGTTTTCGAAAAGTCGAAATCGGAAGATCCGAAAACAGGTATTACAACGATAAAAGCCGTCAAAAAGATAGCTGCCTATCATCAATACTATGCCGTAAACAAAGCGGTAGAATCAACGATTCGTGCCACAGGGTTTAATCAAATGTCAAACTGCGTAGCAGAACCTCCCGCAAAATATGGGTTTCGAGACGTTGAAGAACAACCCACAGGAGACCATAAAGCTGGTGTAGTGTGGCATACGCAAGGTTCAGGAAAATCATTATCGATGGTGTTCTACACCGGGAAAGTGGTTCAAAAGCTCAATAATCCAACCATCGTCGTTATAACAGACCGTAACGATTTGGACGACCAATTGTTCGATACATTTGCCGCCTCAAAACAGTTGCTTCGCCAAACGCCCGTACAATCCGAGAATCGTGATGAATTGAAAAAGCTCCTCAAAGTAGAATCGGGTGGAGTGATATTTACGACCATACAAAAGTTTCAACCCGAAACAGGGAATGTATATGACACCCTGACCGACAGGAGCAACGTAATCGTAATTGCCGACGAAGCTCACCGTACACAATATGGTTTCAAAGCCAAAACCGTTGAGGTGAGAAACGAAGCAGACGAAGTGATCGGCTCCGAGATTAAATACGGATTTGCAAAGTACCTGCGTGACGCATTGCCCAATGCTACCTATCTGGGATTTACCGGAACGCCCATAGAGGCTACAGACGTAAATACCCCTGCTGTATTCGGGCATTATGTGGATATCTACGACATCGCTCAGGCGGTTGCCGACGGTGCTACCGTGCGTATATTCTACGAAAGTCGCCTTGCGAAAATAGACCTTAGTGATAGTGGCCGGGAGTTGGTCGAAGAATTGGATAAAGAGTTGTCGCAAGACGATCTAACCGATGTACAAAAGGCAAAAGCCAAATGGACACAGCTTGAAGCCCTTATTGGCAGTCCCAATCGTCTAAGAAATATCGCTAAAGATATTGTATCGCATTTCGAAGCACGCCAACAGGTATTCGAAGGCAAAGCCATGATTGTGGCTATGAGCCGTCGTATTGCAGCCGAACTATATGAGGCAATCATCGAGATTCGGCCCGAATGGCATTCGGGCGATTTGACCAAAGGAGCAATCAAAGTAGTGATGACAAGTTCTTCTTCCGACGGAGCGAATATTGCCAAGCACTACACCACTAAAGAACAACGGCGTGCCCTTGCCGAGCGAATGAAAAATCCGGATGATGAACTGAAATTGGTTATCGTGCGAGATATGTGGCTCACGGGGTTTGATGCTCCATGCTTGCATACGTTATACATAGACAAACCTATGCAGGGACATAACTTGATGCAGGCCATTGCCCGTGTAAACCGGGTGTATAAAGACAAGCCCGGAGGATTGGTCGTAGATTATCTGGGTATTGCTTCCGACCTGAAGAAAGCCCTGTCGTTTTATTCTGATTCGGGCGGTAAGGGTGATCCTACCCTCCAGCAAGAACAGGCGGTAGAGATTATGCTGGAAAAGTTAGAGGTAATTTCGCAGATGTTCCACGGATTGGAATATGAGAATTATTTCGAAGCCGATACCTCTGGAAAACTCTCGTGGATTCTGCGTGCCGAAGATTTTATTCTGGGGATTGAAGATGGCAAAAAACGATTCGTAAATGAAGTCACCGCACTGGGAAAAGCATTTGCTATTGCCATTCCACACGATAAGGCTATGGATGTGAAAGATGAAGTATCATTTTTCCAAGCGGTGAAAGCCCGATTATGCAAATTTGACTCTACTGGAGAAGGGCGCACGGATGAAGAGATTGAAACAACTATCCGTCAGGTGATCGACAAAGCGTTGGTTTCTGAAAAAGTGATTGATATATTTGATGCAGCCGGAATTAAGAAACCGGATATTTCCATTCTTTCAGAAGAGTTTCTGCTTGAATTGAAAGGAATGGAGCATAAAAACATTGCATTGGAGGTATTGCGTAAACTGCTGAGCGACGAGATAAAAGTACGGGCTAAGCGTAATTTGATTGAAAGCCGCTCACTGATGGAGATGCTCGAAAGTTCCATCACCAAGTATCACAACAAGGTGATTACGGCTGCCGAGGTCATTGAAGACCTTATACGTCTGAGCAAACATATTGTGGAGCAAGACAACGCTGCCAAGGAATTGGGCTTAACCGATTACGAGTATGCTTTCTACACAGCGGTAGCTGACAACAACAGTGCAATCGAGTTGATTGGCAAGGATAAACTACGTGAATTGGCAGTGGTATTGACCGAGACCATTCGAAACAATACCACCATTGACTGGACAATAAAGGAGAATGTGAGAGCCAAAATGAAAGTTGCCGTTAAACGCATCCTTCGGAAGTTTGGCTATCCACCGGATATGCAGTTGTTGGCAACAGAAACGGTACTTAAACAGGCGGAGATGATAGCAAAGGAATTGATAAAATAAGAATTATGGCAAAACAAGATAATACAGGAATAGTATATGTTCTAACTAACTCAGCAATGCCGGGATTGGTTAAGATCGGGATGACAACTCGTGAAAGCATTGATACTCGGATGAAAGAGCTTTACAGTACGGGCGTTCCTGTACCGTTCGACTGTGAGTATGCCTGTGAAGTTAAGGCTTCAGATTGTGCAAAAATTGAAAAAGCTCTTCACAAAGCATTTGAACCGAATCGGATAAATGCCAATCGTGAGTTTTTCAGTATTAAATCCGAGCAGGCAACAGCAATACTCGAACTTTTCGACCGAAAAGACATTACCAATGAGGTGGTTGCCGAAATCGAAAATGACTTGACCCCTGAGGACAAAGTCGCTGGCGAGAAGATTAAATCAAGCCGTCGCCCACCAATGAATTATCGAGAGATGGGTATTGGTACAGGTGCTAAACTTACGTTTGTGAGAGATTCGTCAGTGCAAGTTGTTATCTCTGGCGACAAGAAGGTCTTATACAATGGCGAAGAGTTGTCTCTTACGGCTGTAACCAAAAAACTATTGGGAATTACTCACGCTCTCCAACCCACCGCATATTGGGAGTATGAAGGCAAAAACCTACGTGATATTTATGACGAAACATATTCATTAGAAGAATAATATAGCTTACAACTAATTTGAAACCAATATGAGACGACTTTATTTAATTATTATTGCTACAGCCCTGCTGACAAGCTGTGCTACAATCCCAAGAGCTTCCGTTGAAATGTCTATTCAAATAGAACAGCAGCTTTATGCTTTAAAACAAGCAAACGAATCTGTAATTAATGCGGTATTCGATGCAAAGGAGCATAATATGACTGTTTATATTGATAACACATTATTCCCTGAATACCTTGATGGATTATTTAAGAATCCTTCTATCCAAAATGCATGGGACGCAATGGTTGCCAATAACAATTATGAAGAACGATTGGAAGTTATAGTATGGTTGAACAAAAATATTCAAAAACAATATAAAGAGACCAAAGATTCGCTCCTTTTACCTATAAGAGAAGAACGATTACGAGTATTGAAGTCATTTAATGACGAATTTAATACAACAATTCAAATGAATAGCACTGTCACACGTAATATTGCTTCTGCAAACACAATACAAGAAGCTTATGAGGTTTTGGCTTCTAAGATTATTGATACAAATAGACTTGATTCTATTGTTACAAGTTCACTACAAAATATTGATAGCAAATTAAGCTCAATCAAAAAAGGTATAGATGTATACGAAAAAAATGAAGATAAGATTAACAACATCATAAAAAAGATAAAGTAATATGGCGCAAAAATTAGACGATGCTATTTTTAATAAAGCATCAAACCAAGCTATGCAAGAAGCATTAGCAAAAACGGCTGAAGAAAGACTGAAAACTATGGGAGTTTCTGCTTTCACTACAATTATCACAGAACTTAAGAAGAGTACTGTTGATAAAGTTTTTGTTGCACAACTTGAAAGTAAAATCAATGCGGCTACCAATAAGAATCAGGTGATTATTGACGTAATCAATAAAGGTGGAGCTATTGCAGATGCATTGATGAAAATATTAAAGTAAATTCGTAGTGCAAACAAGATAGCCAATTATGACCAGAGAGCAGAAAATGTTATTATTGTTGGATCAGTTTGACGAGTTGGATATCGGCAAACAGATTGACTATGATAAGTTCTGTCTCTATTCTATCGTCGCTAACTCTGCAGCCCTTGATGGTTCGACACTGACTGATGTTGAAGTGCAGCTTCTGCTGGACGAAAGTATCAGTGCCGATGGTCGTCCGATGGCAGAGCAATTGATGGTCTTAGATCTGAAAGCAGCATACGAACAAGCTATCACTTACGCTAAAAAACGTGTTGATATCTCGGTAGAAATGCTCAATAAATTGTCTTCTCTTGTTTTAAGGAATGCTGCTGTTCGTGACACAAAAAAGAGTGATAAGTTGGAGGAGTTGTGTCAAAACATAAACCAAAAACGTAAGACAATCACCCAAACAGATATAATTGAATGTTATAAGTTGAGTTTTGACACGCAACTCCAATTGGCAACCATTAACCCTTGGGCTGACAGCAACGGCAGGATATCTCGTTTGTTGATGAATCAGATACAGTTTGAGTTCGGCATTATTCCAACGAAGGTAATCAAAGATCGAAAGTCTGAATACAACGCAGTGTTTGTTGCGTGCCGAGAAAATGGAGATAGAGAGTTATTCCGGAACCTAATGTTTGATGAACATATCCGTAATCTGAAACAAATAATCCATAACTATCAAACATCAATGGATTATAATGGTATTCAAATAATGTAATAGATAATGCTAAACAAAGCGATAGAGATAGCAACTAAAGCCCACGAGGGACAAGTTGATAAAGCTGGAAAACCTTATATTGATCATCCGTTGCGTGTGATGAATATGGGAGTTACTGATGACGAAAAGATTATCGGGGTACTACACGATGTGGTAGAGGATAGTGATTGGACTTTTGAGCAGTTGGTAACCGAGGGTTTTTCAGTTGAGGTCGTAGAGGCCCTTCGCTGTGTCACTAAGTTGTCAGAGAGTGAGCCGTACGATAAGTTTATCGAACGAATTAAGGCAAATCCATTAGCCGTGAAAGTTAAGCTTAATGATTTGACGGATAATATGGATGTGCGCCGATTAGCTTATATCTCCGAGAAGGACGTGAAACGTTTGCGGAAATATCTGAAAGCCTACAAGCAACTATTGGGTGAACCGACCTACTCCGTCGAGACATGTAGAGTTGATTATCCAAACGCCTATATGCCGTGGACGCAGGAAGATGATGACAAATTAGAACAACTTTTCTGTGAGGGAAAGACTACAAAAGAACTTTCCGAAATTTTCCAACGCAAACAAGGGGCAATACGCTCTCGAGTAAAGAAATTGGAATTAGAAGAAAAATACAAATGAATACAGATTATAAAGTCGGCGAATTGATATACGACGCAAATATTTACGATGGATTAAATACCTTTCTCTCGGATTTGCAATTCTATAAAAAGTGGCTTCCGACGAACAAAGATGCTCGAATACTTGAGCTTTGTTGTGGTACAGGAAGGCTTACGCTCCCGATCGCAAAAGACGGATACAATATTTGCGGAGTAGATTACACTCCGTCGATGCTCGAACAGGCAAAGTCGAAAGCTACCGAAGCAGGATTAGGGATTAATTTCATTCAAGCAGACATTAGAACACTTGACTTGCGAGAGAAATTTGACCTTATCTTTATTCCGTTTAACTCAATCCACCATTTATACCGAAATGAAGACCTGTTTAAGGCGTTAACGTGCGTTAAAAACCATCTTAAAGAAGGGAGCTTGGTTCTGTTGGATTGCTTTAATCCCAGTATTCAGTATATTGTCGAGAACGAAAAAGGTCAGGTCGTGATTGCCGAATATAAAACGGGCGATGGTCGAAACGTTTTGATAAAACAAACAATGCGTTACGAGAGTGCAACCCAAATCAACCGTATTGAGTGGCACTATTTTATAAACGGGGAGTTTCATTCAACCCAAAATTTGGATATGCGATTGTTTTTCCCTCAAGAATTGGATTCATATCTGGAGCAAGCTGGGTTTAATATTGTTCACAAGTTTGGAGGTTTTGAAGAAGAACCGTTTGGCGACAAATCTGAAAAGCAGATATATATTTTGTCATTAAACCATTTGGGAGATAATGATAAGTGATGCAATAGCAGAGGAATACAATTCAGATTTTGAACAGGTGAAAATAGAGTAAACTCTTTACCTGAATTCACTTCTGCGGTTCTTTTATTACTGTACAAAAGCACTACAAATAATCAAATATGCAGTATGCTTGTACAAAAGTTCTGCACTTTCTTTGAATCATTTGTCCCATTTTTCCTATCTTTACACCCACAAACCATTTGTACCTAAGTGCGGTAAGGAGCAGTAAATCAGTCCTCTGAAATTAACTCCTACGACTGTACAAAAGGGCTGAAAAAATGCGGTACAACACGTATATCGAAAACACTGAAAACCAACACATTGAATTTCCCGCTACTTTCAATGTAATTGTAAAAATGAGGTCTGTACCGTTTAAAAGAGCAAAACGCTTACACTCAATAGTGTAAATATGCTGCATCGGCAAATAGAAGCCGATAAAAAGCAATTAATCCTTATTAGTAACGATAGTTTGAGATTGTACCAAAACTTATGTAGGCTAATTTTTGCCTACATAACAGCTTACATTAGAATAGAGGTTATCCACTATTTTGTTTACCCCTGCCTTTCACCCGGTTAACTCCCTATTCACCAATAGCTTAATAATAAGTATTTTAATGCTAACCGCTTCATATATGGCAATAAAAAAAGGCTATCTATCCCAGACAGCCAATCTTTTGTTAACCTTAAATCTAATACTATGAAAAACACATTGCAAAGATACGGACTTCTGGTAATTTTGCAAATTTACAAAGCAAAACAGAATATCTTATAACATGGTTTAATAGAAGAGCCGTGACATTAACATTTAGTCTTTCTTTCGTTAACATTTAACAGACTTATAAAGATTTAGCGAAATAGAAGATACATAGATGCTAAAGTCAGGCAAATGGTGCTAAAGAGGGTTTATTCGGATAACAAATTCCCCAATGAACTGTTTTTGAGGATAATAATCCTCAAAAATAATCCTATATGAACAGATTTGAAAATAAAACAGCCGTTATCACGGGCGCTGCCGGTGGAATTGGCGAAGCAACCACACGCCGCATTGTATCCGAAGGTGGGAAAGTTGTTATAGCCGACCACTCAAAAGAAAGAGCAGAACAACTTGCTGCCGAACTCAATGCTTTAGGAGCAGATGTACGCCCGATCTATTTTTCTGCAACAGAATTGCAGAGTTGCAAAGAGTTGATCGCCTTTGCCATAAAAGAATACGGGCAGGTAGATGTATTGGTAAACAACGTAGGAGGTACAAATCCTAAACGGGATACCGACATTGAGACACTGGACATGGATTACTTCGACGAAGCTTTCCATCTTAATTTATCTTGTACCATGTACCTGTCCCAACTGGTTATCCCCATAATGAACGCACATGGCGGTGGCAATATTGTGAACGTAGCCTCAGTCAGTGGAATTACAGCTGATGCGAACGGCACTCTTTATGGAGCAAGCAAAGCAGGAGTCATCAATCTGACCAAATACATTGCGACACAAACAGGAAAGAAAAACATACGATGCAATGCTGTAGCCCCGGGACTGATTCTCACACCTGCAGCATTAAACAACCTGAATGAAGATATACGGAACGTATTTCTCGGACAATGTGCGACACCATATTTAGGAGAACCGCAAGACATAGCCGCAACAATTGCTTTTCTGGCTTCCGAAGACGCACGATACATTACCGGGCAAACAATAGTAGTAGACGGCGGGCTGACCATACACAATCCAACGGTAAACCTGGCATAAAAGATTCTCCTTTTACCCCAAAAATATTATATCCCAAACAGTAGAAAAATGCTGTTTGGGAAAAATATTTCTCTTTTTCTCTCGATGTTACCGATAAGAAACATATTTTTGTGACCGATCAGTAACAATAATATAAAGTCATGGAAAAAGAGTTTATCAAAAACAGACAGGTAACAGAGCTAACCCTCATCAAAGCAGTAGACGAATTAATCGAAGAGAAAGGTTTCGAAGGATTAGGCATCAATGCAGTAGCAGCAAAAGCCGGAGTATCAAAAATGTTGATCTACCGTTATTTCAACTCTTTAGAAGGTCTGATAGCAGCATATATCGGCCAACATGATTATTGGATTAACTTTGACGGAGCACTACCGGATAAAAACCACCTTGGTGAATTCATCAAAGAGATGTTCCGGAAACAAATCATAATAATGCGAAAAAGCTACACTTTGAAACGGCTATACAGATGGGAACTCACGTCAGACAACAATTTTATAAAAGACCTCCGCGAGAAAAGAGAAGCCAAAGGCATTTGGCTGATAGATGCTGTAAGCAAACTGTCAAAACACCCGCAAAAAGAAATAGCAGCCCTTGCCACTATCATTACAGCAGCCATCAGTTATCTCACGTTGCTGGAAGAAAACTGTTCTACCTTCAATGGTCTCAAACTTCAGGAAGAGAGCGGTTGGAAAGAACTGGAAGACGGAATCAACATATTAGTGGACCTATGGTTAGAAAAGCAATAACAAAAAATGAAAAAGATGATAACGTTTGGAATTTGCATACTGGCAATATTACTCAACGGATGCAATAAAGATATAATAGAATACAGCAATAATGATCTCAGATCGACCTATTAATTATGGAAACAATAACAGATGACTATCTATTCATGATAGAACAAGCCACTAAAGCTCCTTCGGGACATAACACCCAACCTTGGTTATTTCGTATCGTAGAAGCAGGTATTGAGATTTATCCGGATAAAACTAAAACACTATCAATTGTGGATGGAAACCGGCGTGAAATGTTCATCTCCCTGGGATGTGCAACTGAAAATTTGTGCCTGGCTGCACAAACTAAAGGATATTCAACCCAAGTAAACATTGCAGATAATGGGAATATCACAGTAAAACTCCAGCCCAATGCAGGCGTAATTACCCCTTCTTCTATCATTGTACAAATTGGCAAGCGGCAAACCAACAGAAGTATATATACAGGACAACTGATTCCGGAAGAAATGATACATAAGTTGCTTTCAATACCGAAAGCAGCAACAGTGCACCTCCATTGCTGGAAAATCGGAACGCCTGAGTTCGACAAAGTTCGTTACTATGTTCTGAGGGGGAATACAATCCAGATGACCGACTTCCACTTCAAGAATGAGTTGAAAAACTGGATGAGGTTCAATAAGAAGCATGCAGAATCGACCAAAGATGGCTTAAGTTATGCCGTTTTTGGTGCACCTAACTTACCACAGTGGTTATCTCGCCACATCATGAATGCTTGTCTGACTCCCAAAATACAAAATAAAAGTGATGAAAAAAAGCTCCGATCGTCTTCACACATCATGCTGTTCTGTGCCGAGAAAGATACTCCGAAAGATTGGATTAATCTGGGAAGATCTTTAGAGTGCTTTCTGCTGAAAACAACGGAAATCGGTGTGTCCACCGCTTTTATCAATCAACCATGCGAAGTGGAAATCCTCTCTGAACAAATGCAAAGAGAACTGCTAAACAATAAAAAAACTGAAATACCGTGTGTTTTACTCCGTATGGGATATAGCAGTCCAATGCCCTACTCGCCAAGAAAAAATCTTCATGAAGTGCTGATACCCTAAAAACTTCCTTTTATAAAACCTAAACCTTTAGACAATTGTTAGTATCTTCGCCCTACATTTTAAATCTGAAATATCGTTTTACCAATTAAAAGAATCCAATGATTATTCGTACCATACTCGATACAGACCTTTACAAATTCACTACCTCGTATGCTTACATTAAACTATTCCCGTATGCGATGGGCACTTTCAGTTTCAAAGACAGGGATGAAACTGAATACAGCGACGAGTTTGTAGAAAGACTGAAAACAGAAATCAGTCGCTTATCGCATGTAGCACTGACTGGAGAAGAACTGGAGTACATGGTGAAGAACTGCCGTTTCCTCCCCAGAGTCTATTGGGAATGGCTCTCTTCTTTCCGTTTCCAACCGGAAAAAATAGAAGTCCGTTTGGACGGAGATCGACACCTCCACATAGAGATCAGTGATTACCTTTATAAGGCAACGCTTTATGAAGTACCTTTACTTGCCATCGTTTCCGAGATAAAGAATCAATCATCCGGCAATATCGCCAGTATGGGAGATATCTTGTGTAAACTATCCGAAAAGGCAGAACTATCCAACAAGCATCAACTGTTTTTCTCTGAATTCGGAACACGGAGACGCTTCTCATTCGACGTGCAGGATCAAGTCATCGGACACCTGAGACAAACAGCCCGCTATTGCATCGGCACCTCCAACTGCCATTTCGCCATGAAATACGGCATGAAACCCATGGGTACACATCCGCATGAATGGTTCATGTTTCATGGAGCACAATTCGGTTATAAACACGCCAATTACATGGCTCTTGAAAATTGGGTAAATGTATACGACGGGGACCTTGGCATCGCCTTGTCCGACACCTATACATCTGCCATCTTTTTAAGCAACCTGAGTCGTAAACAAGCCAAATTGTTTGATGGTGTAAGATGTGACTCAGGCGATGAATTCAGGTTTATCGACCGATTGACTGCCCGTTACAAAGAGTTAGGCATTGACTCGACTACCAAGACAATCGTATTCAGCAATGCACTGGACTTTGACAAAGCACTGGACATTCAGGAGTATTGCCGGGGAAAAATCCGCTGTTCATTCGGTATCGGCACAAACCTGACTAATGATACCGGATTCAAGCCATCAAACATCGTCATGAAGCTATCGCAGTGCAAGATGAACCTGAATCAGGAATGGCGCGAATGCGTGAAACTATCAGATGACATAGGGAAACATATCGGCAGCCCGGAAGAGGTACGTGCCTGTTTATACGATTTGCGGCTGGAATAAACTCCAACCGCAAATGCATTTTATCATAACAGTGCTTTGATAGCGTCCGTTATCTCTTTATCGGTTTTCTCCATTCCATATCCCTGAATGACTTTTCTGACCACCCGGTCCTGATCTAATATAAAGAAGAAAGGTGCCGCGCCATATGTCCGGTATGACTTGACAATGCCTTCATCACCACATAGGAATCTATAGTTTATCTGGTTCTTATCCGCATAAGTCCGCAGCGAATGAGGTTTGCGTCCCCAAGTTTCTATAGAAATCACTTCAAATTCATCGGCATTGAACTTCTCTTTCAGCCCGTTCAGAAAGGGGATGGATGCATGACAAGCACCGCATCCGATACCGGTCAGATTCACTAAAAGCACTTTACTCTTAAGATTAGATAACGACACCGGATTCTCGTACATATCTTTCAACATCCAGTCGGGAGCTTTCTTCCCTATAAGTTCTCTTGCCGAAAGTTGGGTAGTCTTTCCTTTCTCACCATACTTACGGATTTCATAGTCTTGGGGCAAATAATCATATAAGTTAAAATCGGCCATTGACAATTGATTCAACACTACATCCGAACATATATTGGCAGAAATCTGATGCGACATTTCCCTGCGGACTTTATAAGGCAAATCATCCGATTTATTAATCCACAGTTCGTAAATCGAGGTCGGGTCCCCCAAGTCAAAAGGAGGTTTCGGTATATAATATGCCTTTCCAAAAAATTCAACCTGTCTGTCTTCATGTATCACCAACTTGAAGTAATACGCTTCTCCTAAATCCTTCCATTCGGTTGTGATGCTATCCCCCGTACTCAAAGCATATCCGATGATATTCCGGCTGTAACAGAAAAACGGAGGACCCACCAACCTGAAAGGAAGTTTTCTGGTCGTGAAATCATCGATCATAATCCCTTTATGCTCATGAAAACTTATCATTTTCACTTTTCCATCATAACCAAATTCAAATCGCGTCGTATCTTTGGCGTTAAGAGCCACATAACTTGCACCGATAGTCGAATCAGAAGGATTAGTGTATTCTTTAATAAACCGAAAAGAATTAGTTATAGCAGTCGTATCACCGGGTTGCCAGGACTGAGATTGTTCATGGTAAGAAGCTGATTCTACCTTATCAAGATTACTTAGAACTTTTTTCAAATAAGTTCTCATATCCACATCATTCTTACCACAGACATTCATGACTAATAAGAATGAAATAACAGATAATAAAATGGACTTCATAGTACTTTATATTTTAGACATACACAAATATAGCCAATGAAAGTAGAAATCAACAACCGGCATCTTAACTTTTATACTTAATAATAATATTATAGTATCTACTAACTTTTCATAGAAAGTCAGAGTTTTAAAAGCCTAAAAACAAACAGATGCATATATCTCTATTTTAACATCAAAAAGAAACTATTTTCCCTTTTTGAACAACACACTTCATATTAAAAACCGGTGCAGCAGAAGAATACAACGCATAGATATGACATTTACATACAGAAAGTTGCATCATATTGAGTAAATATGCTATTTCATATAATAAAAGACCTTACTCTTTTCCAAAAAGAAGTAAGTGTTTTCCCGAAAAGAAGTTAGTCTTTTGTTCGGAAGAAGCTAATCTTTTGTCCGAAAGAAGTTAATAACGCAAAAGAAGGCGTAAAATACAAGTTTCCTGAAATTATCGGAGGCTTCAGAAGGGATATGTGTCAACTATCATTTTAAAGGTTCAATCCGACCTACGACGACAGAAGATGTCTAAAAATAAGGATCACCAACCATATGCTTGATAAAAAGGTAAAATCACATCATTTTGATTCTGTCTGATGGGAAAATAAGAGCCTTTTCGGAAGCAGTCGCAAACGAGGCCGGAAAGAAACGAATACAGACCGTATTGAAAATACAGAATGATACTTCATTGTGTATCTGTCAAAATGCAAATTTTCGCCTCAGCCGTTTTCCTTTCCTCTGCTCTTTACCACTCTTACTTCTTCCGCACCAAAAACTGCCTGATCTTCTCCCTGTCTCCTACCACCCAAACCAAATCTCCCAATTGGAAAACTGTAGCCTGATTCACCGGAACCAATTCACCCTCCCGTTCAAGGGCTACGACGAGACTATCATATCTTTTTCCTAACCGGGACTGGGCAATGCTTTTGTTCAGAAACGGAAAATCTTCATCTACCGTAAATGAATGAAGCGTCACATCTTGTTTTATATTCTTTTCATCCGGCAAATCCTGTCTGTTCTCAAGTTCCGTCCGGAGCTCTTGCAGCTGTCCGTCTGTCCCGACCACCACTAACTTATCCTGCGGATAAATTCGTTCGGAACTTTGTGGAATGTATATTCTCCGCTCCCCTCTGACAATACTTACTATATTGACACCAAACTCCCGCCTGAAAGGGAGTTCATCCAATGACTTACCGATATAAGACGAATAAGGAGACACCCAAACGGAAGTCAGCTCAACATCTTTGTCATTAAACTCACTGTTAAAACGACTTTTCAGAGGATAACGTTTGCGGACAGCTTCTTCCCTTCCGTTCAGATTGGTCAGGAAGTGTGTTTCCAGATGCGAATATTGCGTGAGGTTCTCCCTGAAAATAAGAATCAATGCCAATACGGCAACGGCTATCACAATGCCTATCCCATAATTGAGGCTGAAGTAACTGATAACGACCCCTGCAATGAAAAAGACGGCAACCGACACACGGAACAAAATCAGCGCGACCAACCGTCCGTGATTGTAATTATCATCATTCCACAACTTAAAAAACACATCCGGGGAATTATACTTATCTGAAACAAGTGCCCACAGGAAAGGTGTCATCAACAGAAGTGTGACCAGACACATCCCTATGTTTACCCATCGCCCGGGAGCATCGAACATCTCGTTTATCGTGGGATAAACGGTTTGCACAGACAATAGCCAAATCGCCGTGAGAAGAACACTATAGATAATCACTCTTCCGACAATCGTCTTCAACAACCGCTTCCAATCGCTGTCATGATTGACCGTCTTCTTACCGGAAGCATAGCGATCCAGACTTTCCCTGGTTTTAGGCGGAAGTATTTTATAAAGCCATTCGGCAAACGGATTTGCCAACCGGATGAAATAAGGAGTTGTGAATGTAGTAATCACCGATACCGCAACAATAATCGGAGGGATAAAACTATCCAGTACTTTGAGTGAAGCCCCCAGCCCTGCGATAATGAAAGCGAACTCTCCTATCTGGGCAAGGCTGAATCCTGACTTGACGGAAACCTTCAACGGTTCACCGGATAATAAAACTCCCAATGAAGAAAATATGGATTTACCCACAAGAGTTACCAAAGTAATGATGACCACCGGCCAGGCATACTGCACCAAGACAGCCGGATTGACCAACATACCGACAGAGACAAAGAAAATAGCTCCGAAAAGATCTTTCACCGGCTGGATGATATGTTCTATGTGTTCGGCCTCAACCGTCTCGGCAAGGATAGATCCCATAATGAAAGCACCCAGTGCAGCCGAGAATCCTGTACGGGTAGCCAACACAACCATTCCCAGACAAAGTCCCAGCGAAACGATCAGTAAGGTTTCGTTATTCATCAGCCGTTTTGCTTTTTTCAAAAAGAACGGAAGGATAAATATCCCAATCAGGAACCATAGGATCAGAAAGAAAACAACCTTCAACACACTCATCAACAGCTCTTCACCTACAAACTCCTTACTCACTGCCATTGTAGAAAGGATGACCATCATCAGGATAGCGATCAGATCTTCAACTACCAATGTCCCGAATACAACACCCGTGAAGCGTTGGTTACGTAAGCCGAGATCATCAAACGCTTTGATAATAATCGTTGTTGACGACATAGACAACATACCCCCCAGAAAAATAGAATTCATTGTGCTCCAGCCTAACAGATGTCCTACCATATAACCGATCAGCAACATGCTGATAACTTCGGTGGTTGCCGTGATAAAGGCAGCTGACCCGACATTTATTAATTTCTTAAAACTAAACTCCAACCCAAGGGCGAAAAGTAAAAAAACAACTCCTATCTCAGCCCAGATATTGATGTTCTCAATATCACCTACAGTCGGGAAAATCTGCACGTAAGGTCCCGCCAATAATCCGGCGACGATATATCCCAGTACCAAGGGTTGTTTCAACCATTTGAACAAAAGGGTAATGATACTTGCGGACATCAATATTAGGGCAAGGTCGGCAATTAAGGTAGGTAAGTGTGACATGGCATGTATATTTCGTTAGTAATTCATTCCGTTTATGCTCTTTTATTTGTAAAAAAGAACAATCGACAGTCTATTTGTGTTTCGTCTATATGACATTTATTTTGAAACAAAGCGCCGTTGGTCATTGCACAAAATTGAACTTTTCGTGCAAAAAGTATCCACTCTATCCAATATTTCTCTATATTTGTCCCCGAATTGGTTCGGAATCCGTGGTCAACGGACGAAGATTAAAAGGGAATCGGGTGTAAATCCCGGACAGTCCCGCTGCTGTGAAGCTCTGTATAACATCTTATCAATAAACCAATTACAAACCACTGACGGAAAAGGAAACGTCGGGAAGGTCCGATAAGATGTAGAGTCAGTCAGAAGACCTGCCATTCAATGAATAAGAGCTTTTTTACCTCGTGGGTTAGGAAAGAAAGCATCGTTGTTAAGCCCCAAATCGTAGAAATACTGTGTTTTCATCGGGTGGACTTATGTCCGCAGGGTGGAAAGCATGAATATGTGTATTCCATTTAATTGAGAAATGAATATGATTAAAAGAATCTTAGTCGCCAACCGCGGCGAAATAGCCGTGAGGGTGATGCGCTCCTGCCGGGAGATGGAAATAACGAGCATTGCCGTTTTCTCGGAAGCGGACCGAACAGCGAAGCATGTGCTCTATGCCGACGAAGCTTACTGCATCGGCTCGGCAGCATCGAAAGAGAGTTATCTGAATATAGAAAAGATTATCGAAGTGGCAAAGTCGTGCCGCGCAGACGCCATCCACCCGGGATACGGGTTCTTGTCCGAAAATGCAACCTTTGCCCGTCGTTGTCGTGAAGAGGGGATCATCTTCATCGGTCCGGACCCGGAAACCATGGAGGCGATGGGAGATAAGATTTCGGCACGTATCAAGATGATAGAAGCCGGTGTACCGGTGGTTCCGGGTACTCAAGAAAACCTGAAGAGCCTTGAAGAAGCGGTAGAACTCTGCAATCAAATCGGTTATCCGGTAATGCTGAAAGCCTCGATGGGAGGTGGCGGAAAGGGTATGCGGCTGATTCATCGTGCAGATGAAGTGGAAGAGGCCTACACAACCGCCAAGAGCGAATCACTTTCGTCATTCGGCGACGACACGGTTTACCTGGAGAAATTTGTAGAAGAACCGCATCACATCGAGTTCCAGATTCTGGGCGACAAGCATGGCAACGTGATTCATCTGTGCGAACGTGAATGTTCGGTGCAACGCCGCAACCAGAAGATTGTGGAAGAGAGCCCTTCGGTGTTCGTCACTCCTGAACTACGCCGGGATATGGGAGAAAAAGCAGTGGCCGCCGCCAAAGCCGTGAACTATGTCGGAGCGGGAACCATCGAATTTCTGGTGGACAAGCACCGCAACTATTACTTCCTGGAAATGAACACGCGCCTGCAAGTGGAACATCCGATTACCGAAGAGGTAGTCGGCGTAGATTTAGTGAAAGAGCAGATTAAAGTGGCCGAAGGACAGGTGTTGCAACTGAAACAGGAAGATATCCAGCAACGCGGACATGCCATCGAATGCCGCATCTGCGCAGAAGATACAGAAATGAACTTCATGCCCAGCCCGGGTGTCATCAAGCAGATTACGGAGCCAAACGGCATCGGGGTGCGCATCGACAGCTATGTATACGAAGGTTACGAGATTCCGATTTATTATGACCCGATGATCGGTAAGCTGATTGTATGGGCAACCACACGCGAATACGCCATCGAACGGATGCGCCGTGTACTCCACGAATATAAGCTGACAGGAGTAAAGAACAACATCAGTTATCTGCGCGCCATCATGGATACTCCCGACTTTGTAGAAGGGCATTACGATACGGGATTCATCAGCAAAAACGGGGAAGTGCTCCAACACTGCATCACCCGTACCAGCGAACGTGCAGAGAACATCGCACTGATCGCCGCTTACATGGATTACCTGATGAACCTGGAGGAGAATAACAGCGGACTGGCTGCGGACAACCGCCCGATCAGCAAATGGAAAGAATTCGGACTGCACAAAGGGGTATTAAGAATATAGAAGAGTATGGAAATACATATAGGAAATCGCGTGGCCGAGATAGAACTGGTCAGCAAAGAAGATAACAAAGTGGTACTCACCATCGACGGAAAAACGTTCGAAGCGGACGTTGTCATGGCAGAGAACGGGAATTGCAACATCCTGATGGACGGACGCAGCTCCAACGCCCAACTGATTCGCAAAGAGAACGGAAAGAGTTACAAAGTGAATACACACTACAGCAGTTTCAATGTCGAGATTGTGGACAGTCAGGCAAAATATCTGCGGATGCGCAAGAAAGGTGAAGAAACACAGGACGACCGCATCATTTCGCCCATGCCGGGCAAGGTAGTGAAAATCCCCGTCAGTGTGGGACAGGAGATGAAAGCCGGAGAAACTGTCATCGTCATCGAAGCGATGAAGATGCAGAGTAACTACAAGGTGACTTCAGACTGTCGGATTAAAGAGATTCTGGTACAGGAAGGTGATAATATCGCCGGAGACCAGACGTTGATAACGTTAGAATAAGGAATAATAGAAAGACAATGGAAGAAGTAAATAAAGCCTATGCCACGTTCGAAGAGCGTGACCGTATCGCTTCCCAAGGCGGAGGCGCTGCCAAGATTGAAATACAACATGCGAGCGGAAAGATGACTGCCCGCGAACGCATCGATATGTTACTGGACAAGGGAACATTTGTGGAACTTGACAAGCTGATGGTGCACCGCTGCACCAACTATGGCATGGACCGTAACAAGGTTCCGGGCGACGGTGTGGTGTCGGGTTACGGAAAGATCGACGGCCGTCAAGTGTTTGTCTACGCTTACGACTTCACCGTTTACGGTGGTTCGCTCTCAGCATCGAATGCCAAGAAGATTGTCAAGGTACAACAACTGGCTTTGAAGAATGGCGCGCCGATCATCGCACTGAACGACTCGGGCGGTGCACGTATCCAGGAAGGAATCGAAAGCCTGTCGGGCTATGCCGACATCTTTTACCAGAACACGATGGCAAGCGGCGTGATCCCGCAGATTTCGGCTATCCTCGGTCCATGCGCCGGAGGTGCCTGCTACTCTCCGGCACTGACGGATTTCATCTTTATGGTGAAGGAGAAAAGCCATATGTTCGTCACCGGACCGGATGTGGTAAAGACGGTGATCCACGAAGAAGTCAGCAAAGAAGAACTGGGCGGCGCCATGACGCACAGCAGCAAGAGTGGTGTAACGCATTTCATAGCAAACACCGAGGAAGAATTGCTGATGTCGATCCGCGAGCTGCTCTCCTTCCTCCCGCAAAACAATATGGACGAAACGCGCAAGCAGAACTGCACCGATGACATCAACCGCGAAGATGCATCACTCGGCAACATTGTCCCCGCGGACCCGAACATACCGTATGATATGAAAGAGATCATCGAACGGGTTGTTGACGAGGGCTACTTCTTTGAAGTGATGCAGAACTTTGCCAAAAACATCATCATCGGTTTTGCCCGCTTAGCCGGACGCTCGGTAGGTATCGTGGCCAACCAGCCGGCATACCTGGCGGGTGTGCTCGACATCGATGCCAGCGACAAGGCAAGCCGTTTCATCCGCTTCTGCGACTGTTTCAACATTCCTCTGATTACGTTCGAAGACGTTCCGGGCTTCCTGCCGGGATATACGCAGGAGAACAACGGCATCATCCGCCACGGTGCCAAAATTGTGTATGCCTTTGCCGAGGCCACAGTGCCCAAGCTGACTGTAATCACCCGCAAGGCCTATGGTGGCGCTTACATCGTGATGAACTCCAAACAGACGGGGGCGGACGTGAACTTTGCCTACCCGAGTGCGGAAATTGCCGTGATGGGTGCCGAAGGAGCTGTAAACATCCTGTTCCGCAAGGCGGACGCAGAGAGCAAAGCCAAAGAACTGAATGCCTACAAAGAGAAGTTTGCCACTCCATACCAGGCTGCCGAACTGGGATTCATCGACGAGATCATCCTGCCGAAGCAGACCCGTAAACGCTTGATACAGGCATTGGAGATGACGGAAAACAAAATGCAGACGAATCCGCCGAAGAAACACGGAAACATGCCGCTGTAGGCATAGCAGGCGGACCAAGCAGAGAGAGGGTATATGCGCGGGGGCAAGGCGACCGGAACAAGATTTCGCCCGTCTCCCCGCATTTTTCAGGAAGTTTTATCCTATATTTGCGTCAGCTAACTCTAAAACCTTTCATCTTATGCCCACTAAGCGCCTTTTCGTCCCCGATGACATTCTCCGTCCGGCACAGCCGGGTGAAGACAAGAACATACGCCTGCTCCAATACGTCAACTCTACCACACAGGAAAACTTCGACGCTTTCCTGACGCACCATGCCCTGGTATACATCCTCTCCGGAGTGAAGCAGATCAAGGTAGGGAGCAATCAGTTTGACATCCGGCCCGGAGAACTGTTTCTGATACCAAGGGGAGAGTACGTGATGTCGGAATACATTACCGGCGAACACGGGTTCCGCAGCCTGATGTTGTTTTTCAGCAAACGGGTTGCGCAAGGACTGACCGAACAACTGAATGGATGTTTGCCGGAACGTATACCGGAAAGGATACCGGCAAAAAGAGAAGCCGTAAAGATCATTCCCCACAACCGGGAAATAGAGAAACTGTTTTCTTCGTTGGAGGAATACAGCAAGAGTAAGAGTCCGTTTATGTGCGAGCTGATCCGGCTGAAATTTACCGAACTGGTATACCTGCTTCTGGACAGTCCTTACCGGCAACTGATAGCTTCCTTCCTCCTGGATGCGGCACGAAGCGAAAGCCCGGCACTGTCAGTCGTGCTCGACCGGCATTTGTATTCCCCGGCCACCGTCAACGAACTGGCTATGCTTTCCGGCAGAAGTCTGTCGAGCTTTAAGCGAGAGTTTGCCCAGGAATATGGTGAAGCTCCCCGCGGATGGATACGCAGAAAAAAACTGGAACGCGCTGCTTATCTGCTCGACACGTCGGACAAAACGATCGAAGAAGTAACGGACGCGAGCGGATTTGTGAGTGCGGCACACTTTGCCCGGCTCTTTAAAGAGCAATATCAGATGACACCTACTGAATATAGGGGGAGGAATGATGAATGATGGGCGAAAAGCGATGAACGATGGACGAGAAGTGAGGAATGGAGATAATCGAAGACCTATACATAAGGTGTGGGAAGCTGCCGGGACGAAGCATTCGTAAACGTACCCTGAACCAAACAGACCGGAGACTGAACCAAACGGGCAACAACCCGTTCTCTGTTTGCCTGTATCTTTGCTGCATGAAATTCATCTTATGAAATACAAGATCAGCTTATGAAAACTAAATTCTTTACTCCCATCCTATTGATCACCTTCTCGGCTACCGCTCTGTGTTGCCAAAGCAAAAAACAAAACCAGCCGGCGGAAGAGGCACAGCAACCGGAAACAACGATCATCAGTGACAGCATTCGTTTCTGCGAAAGCACGTACCCCTATCAGGGAGGTATCCTGATCGCCAACTTCGGAACGGAGCAGCTCAATCCACTCAACACGGAAGGCAGGGGATACATCGCCTACCATAAAGACAACCGGACAGAAATCCTGATTCCTGCCGACGGCAACCTCTCCGGGCCGAAAGGAATGTTTATTCGTGACGAGCACCTGTTCATCTGCGACGTCAACAAAATCGTAGTCTACAACCTACAAGCACCGGAGAAAGCACCGCAAGTCGTCCTGCTGCCCGAAGGCAATCTTTTCGTAAACGACCTCGTGGCGGAAGGGAATACACTTTATGCTTCTGTCACCAATACAGGAAAAATCTTCAGCATCGATATCAGTGACCCAGACGCAGTGGGGATTCCTGCCGAATGGGTGAGCATCGCCGGACCTAACGGGCTGATTATCGAAAACGGAACCATGTACGTCGCCTCTTATCCCGCTGACGGGAAGACAACGGACAACAATGTCATCTATCAGATTACCGACCTGAGCAAACCCGTTCCAGAGAAGTTCATCACCACCCCGGGACAATATGACGGTATCGCCCTCTCTGCCGACAAGAAAACGATGTACATCACCAACTGGACACCCGCACAAGTTTGTGCCGTCGACATGAATACCCGAAAGGTCACGCCACTCGACATTAACCCGGAGAAACCGCTGTCCGGCCCGGCAGATATCACGGTAGCCTCCGGAACGATGTATATTCCGGACCTGCCCAACAGCAGGGTCATCGTTTATCCAATGTAAGATTCGGTTCATAATCCGTCATTACTTATACTAAAAATTCCCTTATCCCAGCTTTTCCCATCCATTGAGAAAGTTGAGATAAGGGAATCTTCCGTTTATCGGAAGGCCGTTTCCGGGATGAATATCCTTTCAGGAACTCCGCTCAGAGAGAGCCCCCCGATTAACGGCCTATATAGCCCCGTATACTCACCGCTGCCGCATCTCTGCCACGAACTCGTCGGTCGTGTAGACCTTCTCTGCCAGCAGGGTGAAGTTGATGAACGCTGCCGTATCGGCATCCAGTCCGGGGAACTTGGCAGAGGCCGTGGCGTCAAAGACGACGGCTGCCTCGAATCCGCGTTCCTGCAACTCGCGCAGATGGGACTCCGCGCAGAGGTTGCCGGACATGCCGCACACCACTACCTTGTTCACCCCACGCTTGCGGAGTTGAAGAATCAGGTCATTGTTTTCCGGCCCGTACAGTTTGTGGGGTGCCGTGACGATGATATTCGTGCCCCCGTCGATATAGGGTTTGTAGAGTTCCAGCCAGTCGGCACCCGAACCTTCAAAGCCTTCGCCGGTCAACTGTCCCCGGCGTTCGAACATGCCCGTGTCGTGCATCAGTTTCTCAATGGGGCCTTCGAAAAGCCATTGGTGATCGTCCTTATAGTAATAGTGCGGGGAGATGAATACCAGCATGCCTTTTGCGGCTGCCACCTCGAAGATGCGGCGGAGGTTCTCCACCGTGCCATTCTTCTGTATGTTCTCTCCGAAAGCGCCCCAGCCCAGACCGTTCTCGCTCAGGAAATCGTTCTGAGGGTCTGTCATTACAATCGCTGTGTGTTCGTCGATGACGAACGGGGTGTTGATACCTTCCATAATCTTTTTTTGTTTTTAGATGTTTATACTCCTTTTAGCTCAGGGTGCGGCGTCGGCGTACCGCTTATTTTCCGACTTTGCAAAGATCGGCATTCCACACAGTCCGGGAAAGGGTCATACGGCCGGATAAGTTAGCAATTCTTCCCGAACAAGAAGAAATCATGCTATCTTGTCTTATGAGGAAAAGAAATGGATCAGAAGAGGGAACGGAGACACCTATTTATATATAAAAGGCTTATAACAAACAGGTTTTAGAGAGTGGGAACGCCACACTTCCCCGCCTTCGGGAACAATTGCCTATTCAATGTGTGATATCGCTCTTTCCCGAGCAGCGATAAGCACCTATCTTTGCAACATCAGATTTAAACAACTAAAGCAATACCTCAAACGTTATGAAAAAGAATTTATTAATTTTAGTCGCACTGCTGACTTCGGCAACGATCTCGGCACAGAACGGAGGAACCATTATGAAGAAGTATGAGAACCAATTGCCGCAAGCCGGCAGGGGAAATGTGCACGTTGCCTACCAGGGCAAGGCCATCGACCAGATGATTTACGATTTTATGGAAGAACAGGGAATACCGGGCATGACGCTTGCCATCGTGCAGGCGCCTTACATCCCCCGGGTGGTGGGCTACGGAGTGACCGATTTCACGAAAGGAAACCTCGCCGCCGCCAAGACGCTCTGGCCCATCGGCCCCATCTCGCAAGGATATGCTGCCGTGGCGGTAATGCAACTCTACGAACGGGGCAAACTCGACCTGAACGACCCCGTCGGCAAGTACCTGAAAGATGTGCCGGAAAGCTGGAAACCGGTCAGCATCCTCCAGTTGATGCAGCACAGCTCGGGCATCGCCGACTACCGCGCGCAGAAGGGTTTCGACGTCTCTGCCGATTATCGTCCGGAACAGCTGATCGAGACCGTAGCCGCACTGCCACTGACCTTCGAACCGGGAACGGACGTGAAGCAGAGCGCCACGAACTTCCTGCTGCTGACTTCCATCATCGAGAAGGCGGGCAAAATGCCTTACCACGATTTCGTGAAGAAGTATCAGATTGACTACTTGGGACTGCGGCAGACTTTCTTCGGAGAAGACCTGGCGAAAGTAAAACAGGAGGACGTGACCACTACGGGCAACGTGCACCAGACATTCAAGAAGGACCGGGACTATATCAACCCCTCGGAAACAACGACCGGATACGTTGAAAAAGACGGCCGGCTCGTCGCAGCGCCTGCTGTCAGCCCTACGGCACTGAAAGGTTTCTCCGACATCTGGGCATCGGCGGAGAACGTTTCCCATTGGGACATCGGACTGGCGGGAAGCGCCTTGATCGAGAAACCGGAAAACCGTGACATCGTGTACAAACCCACCCGGCTGGCCAACGGCAAGGTGGTCCCCGCCATGGCAGGCTGGCAGTTCTATAACCACAACGGGCTGATGGACATCAAAGGCGACGTATCGGGACATTCGGCTTTCCTGAGCCGTTTCACCGACGCTTCGGAACTGGTATGCGTCACCCTGCTCGCCAACAAGGAGGGAGTGGACCTGACGAACCTGGGACGGCGCATCGCCGCCGCTTTCGACAGCGCCAAGATGGGCACGGGAGCCAACGACAACCTGCTGTACACCTACGAGAGCCAGTTCAGCGTAGACGAAACCATGGGACGCATCGAGCAGACGCTCCGGGCAATGGGAATCCCTGTCTTCGCCAAATTCGACCACGGAAAGAATGCGGAAGAGGTAGGCTTGACGCTTCGCCCGAACCAAGTGATCGTCTTCGGTTCGCCGAAAGTGGGCACAAAGCTGATGCAGGATAATCCGAGCATCTCGATCGAATTGCCGCTGAAGATCTCCGTTTGGGAGGATAAAAATGGCAGTGTATGGGCCACTTTCCCACAGATGCAGGTGATGGCGGCCGAATACGGGCTGGAAGCGGAACCGGTGATCGGAAAGATGCAGGAATTGCTGGAAAAGATCGTGATTAAGGGGGCAAGCGTGTATTGACTCCATGCCCGAGGGCATTCTTAAAATAAACACAGAAACGGGGAAATCACAAGCGGTTATGGGACAACGCGCAACGTGACTTTCCCCGTTTCATTTGGGTACCCCCCCGTTTCTATTTTCTTCCTATCGGCAGGCAGACTTCAAACCTCGCCCCCTCACCCGCTTCGGACTCCGCACGGATCTCTCCGCCGAAATGTTCCACAATCGTCTTACAGATGGCAAGTCCCAACCCCGTTCCTTGAACAAAAGAATCTCCTTTATAAAAGCGCTCAAAAATATGTACAATCACTTCCTCCGGCATTCCCTTACCGGTATCTTCGACAAACAGCTGTACATCCTTCTCCCCCCTCCGGCGATAGCCTATCCGGATGCTGCCCCGACTCGTAAACTTTATCGCGTTATTGATCAGATTATTCACCACCTGCTCCAGCCTTACCGGGTCCGCGGTAATCGACACATCCTCTGCGGGCAGATCCGCAATCAATTCTACACCGGGCTTCACGTTCAGACGCTGCATGCGGGCAATGTCGGCAAACATCTTGTTCAGTGAGAAAACCGAAACGTTAAACTCCATGGTGTTCGATTCAATCTTCGAAAGATCCAGAATATCCGAAATCAGGAACATCAGCAACTGCCCGTTTTTCTCTATCAACGCAGCATACTCCTCGATGTCCTCCGGCCTTAAATCGGACTGCTCGCTCACCAGCAGTGTGGAAAAACCCACGATAGCATTCAGTGGAGTGCGGATCTCGTGACTCATATTGGCCAGGAAAGCACTCTTCAACCGGTCGCTCCGCTGTGCCTTCCGGAGGGCGTCGTTCAGCCTGTCCTCTATATCTTTATACCGCTGTGTACTCATGCAGATACCCACGATACGGAACGGCAGATCCGACAGCTGCCCCACATAAGTAGACTGCCCCTCGAACCACTCCCAGCCCCCGTCTCCCCGGCGCAGACGATAAGGTACGGGCGCCTCGTACAAGTTTCCCGTCAACTGCCCGGCAAGGGCGTCGAAAAGTACCTTCCGGTCATCGGGATGCACCAAGTCGGAAAACTGTTCCATGGTCAACGTATAATCTCGGGTCGGAATCTTCAGGTAGTCGAAATAACGCGGGTCAATCACCATCAGGTTCCGCTCCATGTCGAACGACCAGGAAAAGATATGTGTTTTGCTCAGGGCGATATTCAGCACATGCCGTTGCGTCCGTTCTTCAAGCACATTGCGCAGGTAGACGATCATCTTGATCAAGCGGCCGCTTTCATAAATCCCCACAATGCCGCCTTGAATCAGGAAGCTGATATTGGAACGGGGCTCGCGAATGAAGCAATTGGTAGAAAACAAAATGTTGCGCTTTCCGCTCTGTATCTCTTTCAGAAACCGAGGCAAAAGGTTCTCCTTGTCCTGGATCAGTTCGATGATCTCAACCGCCTGTCGCCCGGCAACCTGCTTCAAATCCAGTTGCAGCTCTTCCAGCAACAACTTGTTCATCCGTTCTATCTTCCCGTCAGCGCCGAGGACAAGAATGCTCAGCGGCCACACATCAAACAGTTGCCTGCATACGGCATCTCCCACCAGCGCCTTTTTGAGCGCCCGCCTCTGCCCGTAGAGGCACTTCACCGCCACACACAAGGCAAACACGACAATAAGCAGCAAAACAATAACCGCAATCAGACTATTGTCCCAAATAGCCAAAGAAGAAAAAAAGACAGGAAAAACAAAGGTGTTGAATGAAGATCGGTTCATATAAATTCAGTTGTGTCAGAACACAAAGATCGTACTAATATCAGTCACCGGCAACGAATCGGGTTGGAAACGATATTCTATTATTCTCACAAAATATTCCATCATGTACGGATTGACCACTTTTAACTATGACAAGAAAAGCCCCGGACAGAATTAACAAGTCATTAACTATAATAGACCGTAATATAATGACTTTTGCAACCAAAAAGGGATCTCAGCGTTATAGCAAACAAAAGAACATGCTTACTCCGGAGTTACATATATCAGACAATTTCACCACTGCCGACCGCATCAGCAGCGAAACACTGTGGACATATTGCGCCGAACTCAAAAAGACGAAAGCTGTTATTTTTGCCCTCTGTATGCGGGGACGTATCAAAGCGATGATCAACCTGGTGCAATACAATATCGGTCCCGGTACGATGATCGCTATCCCCTCAGAAAGTTTCATACAAGTGCAGAAGACATCGGACGATGTGCAGATGCATGCGGTACTCTTTTCACTTGCATTCATTCACGAAACCGACTTGGACAGATCGATCATCAATACGTTCTACATCATCAACGAACACCCCTTGCTCCCATTGTCCCCGAGAATTTTCGGCATCTACGTCCAGACTTTCGCGCTTCTGACACACATCCATAAAGATGCACCGTTCCTCTTCAGCCATGCCACACTGAAGTCTATGCTTGAAGCACTCCTACAGGGGTTCACAGAGCTCAGTCAGCGAAAAGCGTTGTCGCAGGTAGCGCCTGCCAACAAACATTCCGCCGTCTTTCGCCAGTTTGTCCGACTGGTGCAGGAGAATCATGCCCACCAACATCAGGTACAGTTTTATGCGGCCGAAATGGGAATGAAATCAACTACCCTCTGCCACATCATAAAGAAAGAATCGGGCGGACAGACAGCAATGGAAATCATCAACAGTATCCTGATCCTGGCTGCCCGAACCCTGCTGCGAACCACACCCACTCCGGTGAAAGACATCGCCCTGAACCTGGGATTCAACAACGCGGCGTTCTTCAATAAGTTTTTCAAGAAGCAAGTGGGGATGACCCCACAGAAGTTCCGGAACGCAGAGAAATAAGGTCAGACCTACGAAACAGGCGGACCGAAACGAGTTTCAACAACTATACAGTCATCTCAAACCCCGTATCCGTCCGCCTGTCCTATATTAGTCGCACTTATTGGATGGTCTCTGTGCGGATAGTGAAAAGTTTATTATCCTTTTTCCTTCAGAATCACGTCGTGTGCCCCGCCTTCTACAATACTGGTAGACGAAACCAACGTAATCTTAGCGTTTTGCTGCAAATCGGGAATGGTAACGGCACCGCAACTGCACATCGTAGCTTTGATCTTGCTCAGTGTGGCAGCCAGATTATCTTTCATCTTACCGGCATAAGGCACGTAACTATCGACTCCCTCTTCGAACTTCAAAGATTCCGTTCCGCCCATATCATAGCGCTGCCAGTTCTGGGCACGGTTCGAACCTTCTCCCCAGTACTCTTTCACATAATTGTTCTTGATGCAGAGCTTCTTCGTAGGCGATTCGTCGAAACGGGCAAAGTAACGGCCCATCATCAGGAAATCGGCCCCCATGGCAAGGGCAAGCACCATATGATAGTCGTGCACCAGTCCGCCGTCGCTGCAAATAGGCACATAGATGCCTGTGCGTGCCTGATATTCGTCACGGGCACGAGCCACGTCCTGCAAGGCAGTCGCCTGTCCGCGTCCGATACCTTTCTGTTCACGGGTGATGCAGATAGATCCACCGCCAATACCCACTTTCACGAAGTCCGCACCGGCTTCCGCCAGATAGAGGAAGCCTTCTTTATCTACCACGTTACCGGCACCTACCAGTACTTTATCCCCATACTGCTGCTTGATCCATTGCAGAGTCTCGCATTGCCATTCCGAATAGCCGTCCGAAGAATCGATGCAAAGCACATCCACTCCTGCTTCTACCAGAGCAGGTACACGTTCCTGATAGTCACGGGTATTGATACCGGCACCCACCAGCAATTTCTTATCGGGGCTTGACACCTCGTTAGGGTTTTCCTTGTGGCTGTCGTAATCTTTGCGGAAAACGAAATAAGCCAGACGGCCGTCCTTGTCGATGATGGGAAGAGTGTTGAGTTTGTGGTCCCAGATAATCTGGTTCGCTTCGCTCAGTGTCAGTCCCACTTCGCCTACAATCAGCTTGTCGAAAGGGGTCATGAAGTCTTTGATCTTTTTGTCCAGCGGATCTCTGGAAAGGCGATAGTCGCGGCTGGTTACCAATCCCAGAAGATGTCCGTTCGGTGTGCCGTCATCCGTGATTCCGATGGTAGAGTGTCCGGTCTGACGAAGCAGGCGAAGTACATCATCCAACGTATGTTCCGGTGTCAGGTTCGAGTCACTGGTCACGAAACCGGCTTTAAATTTCTTCACTTTCCGCACCATTTCCGCCTGACTGGCGATGGGTTGCGAGCCGAAGATAAACGAGAGTCCTCCGTTGCGTGCCAGCTCGATAGCCAGTTCGGGACCGGAAACCGACTGCATGATTGCCGAAACGAAAGGAATGTTCAATTCGATTGCTGCTTGTGTGCCTGCCGCATGTTTCACCAGCGGGGTGCGTAAAGATACATTGGAAGGTACACACTGTTTGGTGGTAAGACCGGGAATAAGTAAATATTCACCGAAAGTTCTTGATACTTCTTCTACGTAAACTGCCATAAGATAAGTTGTTTTTTGGCATGCAAAATTACATCTTTCTTTTTAATTATGTGACAGGGACAGGGGTATTTTTTTCAATTATCCCTTCACAGTATCCTATTCTTCTGCCGTCCGTCCATTCAGGCACAGATATTATTGATAAGTCTCAAACGTATGTCCCTCTTTCCGGAGTTGGCCGGCATATTGCTGCAAAGCGGCATCGGATATGCCCAAAGGTTCTGACAATACAGACATAGCCTGATTTCTTTAGTTCACCGGCAAAGGTAATACAAATCGGATTACGTCATGCTTTCCTTATAGATTTAATCCGAAACCGGCATCCCTGCTTTTAAATTAACAGAAAACAACGCCATTTAGCAAACACTTTCGTACCTCCGGTGTTATTCATTACCATACTATAAATAACTACCGCTTATGTCACAGGAAATGAAAGCATTCTCCGGAATGAAAACTACACGGAATTTCAGTTTCAGTCATTCCGAAGTCATTATCAACAGCACACCGGGCAGAAAAGTTGTTCTGGAATCGACTCTGTTGGAACAGTCGCCAATTGAAAAAGGATGTGGAGATGCCTCTTCACAGGCATGGAAGGCGACTCCGGCAGAAAGCCGGACAAAGCCTGTGTATAACGAGATCTGGTATACATAAGCAACCGCCTTTCCTGTTTTTATTCAATCACACACAAGAGCCGGATACTTCGGTTCCATCCGGAGAATACGTCGTTTGGATGCGCATCCTACAGGGGGACATCTGTTACCTTGAATGCCGACTTCATTTACGTGCCGGGATAACCGGTTTTACGTGCCGGCGTAAATGGTTTTACGTGCCGGGGTAAATGGCTTTACGTGCCGGGGTAAACGGTCTTACATTGAAAGAAAAATATAGGTAAATACAATCTGCTGATTATCAAGATTACCGGGACGGATGTCGCAACTACGCATTTCCCAGAGAACTCCTATTTTAGACCCGCCAACCTCGCCCTGTACTCCATCGGCGAAACCCCTTCGTGACGTTTGAAATACCGGCCAAGATAAGATTGGTCGGGGAAGCTCAGGCGGTCGGCTATCTCCTGGATACTGAGGTCGGTGGACTGGAGGAGGACTTTGATCTCCAAGGCCGTGAAATCATCAATCACTTTTTTGGCTGAGCCGCCCATAAGGGAGCGGCAGATGCTCGTCAGGTATTTGGTAGAAATGCAGAGACGGTCGGCGTAGAAGACAACGTCGCGCTGCGAACAACAATGCTCGTGCACCAAGGTGACGAACTTATGAAAAAGCTCGTTCGGACGGTTGCCGCCTTCGATCTCTTTATGGGTGAAAAGGCGGTGCACTTTGTCGTATACATCGAGCAGGAAGCTTTGCAGGTGGTTGCGGGCTATCTGGTTGCGGAAGCGGTGGTCGGTGTCGGCGAAGATGGCGCCGGTGGCGTGCAGAAGACCATTGATGGGGGCGGTAAATTCGGGAGGGAGCGTATAGCAGGGCTTCTCCTTGAGGAAGCGGAAGAAGGAGGGTTCGAAGCGGATGCAGGCTTCACGGAACATCTCGATGTGGGAGGCGAAAAAGGAGATCTGCAGGTCGTCGCTCTTCTCTTCAAGGGTGATGACGGAGCCGGGCAGGAGGACAACCTGGGTATTGGGGGTGATCTCGTATTTCTTCAGGTCGATGGCAAGCGTGGCACGACCGCTGCGGCAGTAGAGAATGATGGCACAGTTGAGCTTGTGCAACCGGTTGTAGAAAGGGGCGAAGTCGTCGGTTCCTGCCACGAAGGGCTGGTCGAGAGTGAGAGTGAGCAGATTACTTTTTTCCATATCGTGTTCTTTATTTCGCCTGCAAAGGTAGGTCTTTTTAGTGAATTAGGCGAAAAGTTGTTCCGATTATGAACAATAGTGAGGCGGGTATGAAAAGCTGCCGAAGGGGAAAACGCTCTACCTTTGCCGCGACAAAATTAAATAGGAACTATGATTGAAAAGGTAAGTAAAGTGAAACAGGCCGTGATACTGGCCTGCTGTCTGGCCGTCGGGGGATGCAAGCAAGCACCGCAGGCAAACGTGGAGTCGGGATACAAAGTGATGACCCTCGCGCCTGCCGACCGGACGCTATCGAGTACGTATTCGGCAACGATACGCGGACGACAAGACATCGAGATCTATCCGCAGGTAGGCGGTACGCTGACGCAGGTGTGTGTCAGCGAGGGGGAACGGGTGAAACGGGGACAGTCGCTGTTCGTCATCGACCAAGTGCCTTACGAGGCTGCCTTGCAGACTGCCCTGGCAAACGTGGAGGCGGCAAAGGCGTCGCTGGCCACAGCACAACTGACGTATGACAGCAAGCAGGAATTGTACAGGCAGAACGTGGTGTCCGCCTTCGACCTGAGCACGGCAAAGAACTCCCTCCTGGCAGCGCAGGCGCAACTGGCGCAGATGAAGGCACAGGAGGTGAACGCACGCAACAACTTATCGTATACGCTGGTGAAGAGTCCGGCGGACGGAGTAGTGGGCACGCTGCCCTACCGGGTGGGAGCACTGGTGAGCGCCAGCCTGCCGGAACCTCTGACTACCGTTTCGGACAACTCGGACATGTACGTCTACTTCTCGATGACGGAGAACCAGCTCTTAGGACTGATCCGCCGTTACGGATCGAAAGAGGAAGCCTTGAAACAGATGCCGGAAATCGGCCTCCAACTGAACGACCGTTCGGACTATCCGCAGGCGGGACGGATCGAGACGATCAGCGGGGTGATAGACCGCACGACGGGAACGGTGAGCCTGCGGGCGGTGTTCCCCAACCGGGAAGGGCTGCTGCATAGCGGCGGCGCCGGAAACGTGATCGTGCCGACGGAGAAGACGGGAGCGCTGGTGATTCCGCAAGCGGCCACATTCGAAGTACAGGACAAGGTATTTGTATATAAGGTAGTGGACGGCAAGGCGCAATCGGCTCCGGTACAGGTGACGCGCGTCAACGGCGGACAGGAGTACATCGTGGAGAGCGGGCTACAGACCGGTGACGTGATCGTGGCCGAAGGCGTCGGACTGCTCCGGGAAGGAACGGAGATCAAAGCGGTGAACGAGGAACGGTGAACGCTCATCGTATGCAATAAAACAAAGAACAAGGCTCACCACAGAGTGGCACAAAGGAAACATATAACCCTATAATTATGAACTTACGAACATTCATCGAACGGCCCGTCCTATCGGCCGTTATCTCCATCACCATCGTCGTGGTCGGGATCATCGGGCTGTTTACGTTGCCCGTCGAACAATACCCGGATATCGCCCCGCCAACCATCATGGTCTCCACCAGCTACTTCGGAGCCAGCGCGGAGACGTTGCAAAAGAGTGTCATCGCCCCGCTCGAAGAGGCTATCAACGGAGTGGAGGACATGACGTATATGACCTCCAGCGCCACCAACGCCGGAACGGTCTCCATCACTGTCTACTTTAAACAGGGAACCGACCCGGACATGGCGGCGGTGAACGTGCAGAACCGGGTCTCCAAAGCCACGGGACAGCTCCCCTCGGAGGTGAACCAGGTGGGTGTCACCACCTCGAAGCGGCAGACGAGTATCCTGCAAATGTTCTCGCTCCACAGCCCGGACGACTCTTATGACGAGGCTTTCCTGGCCAACTACATCAGTATCAACCTCAAGCCGGAGATTCTCCGCATCTCGGGCGTGGGCGACATGATGATCATGGGAGGCGACTACAGCCTGCGCATCTGGATGAAACCGGACGTGATGGCGCAATACCGCCTGATCCCCTCGGACGTTTCGGCGGTGCTGGCGGAACAGAACATCGAGTCTGCCACCGGATCGTTCGGCGAGAACTCCGACGAGACGTACCAATACACCATGAAGTACAAAGGCCGCCGCATCACCCCGGAGGAATTCGGCGAGATCGTGATCCGCTCCACCGACGACGGGCAGGTGCTGAAACTGAAGGACATCGCCACCATCGAGTTAGGACAGGAAAGCTACGCCTACAGCGGAACGACGGACGGGCATAACGGTATCTCGTGCATGCTCTTCCAGACTGCAGGCTCCAACGCTACGGAGGTGAACAACCGTATCAACGACTTCCTTGAAGAGGCGCGCAAAGACCTCCCCCGTGGAGTGGAACTGACGCAACTGATGTCCAGCAACGACTTCCTCTACGCCTCCATCCACGAGGTGGTGAAGACGCTGCTCGAAGCCATCCTGCTCGTGATCCTCGTCGTATACATCTTCTTGCAGGACATCCGCTCGACGCTGATCCCGCTGGTGGGCATCATCGTGTCGCTCGTCGGTACGTTCGCCTTCATGGCGATGGCGGGATTCAGTATCAACCTGATCACGCTGTTCGCGCTGGTACTGGTCATCGGTACGGTGGTGGACGACGCCATCGTGGTGGTCGAGGCCGTGCAGGCACGGTTCGACGTGGGCTACAAATCGTCCTACATGGCGAGCATCGACGCCATGAAAGGTATTTCGAATGCCGTCATCACCTCGTCGCTGGTGTTCATGGCGGTGTTCATCCCCGTATCGTTCATGTCCGGCACATCGGGGACGTTCTACACACAGTTCGGACTGACGATGGCCGTAGCGGTAGGTATCTCCGCCGTGAACGCCCTGACACTGAGCCCCGCCCTCTGCGCGCTGCTGCTGAAACCGTACATCAACGAGGACGGCACGCAGAAGCAGAACTTCGCCGCCCGCTTCCGCAAAGCGTTCAACGCAGCGTTCGACGTGGTGATAGACCGTTACAAGGGCATCGTGCTCTTCTTCATCAAGCACCGTTGGCTGACGGGCGGACTCCTCGTGGCAAGTATCGCCCTGCTGGTGGTGCTGATGAACACGACGAAGACCAGCCTCGTGCCCGACGAAGACCAGGGCGTGGTGTTTGTCAACGTCAGCACCGCCGCCGGTAGTTCGCTGCGCACGACGGACGAGGTGATGAAGCGCATCGAGCAGCGCATGGAACAGATCCCGCAAGTGGAGCACGTGCAGAAAGTGACGGGCTACGGACTGCTGGCGGGCCAGGGAAGCTCGTTCGGTATGCTGGTTCTGAAGCTGAAACCGTGGGACGAACGCCCCGGAAAGGAAGACAATGTGCAAGCGGTCATCGGCCAGGTATACGGGCGGACGGGCGACATCAAGGACGCCACCGTATTTGCCATCTCACCGGGAATGATCTCCGGCTACGGTATGGGTAACGCCCTCGAAATGCATATGCAGGACAAGACGGGAGGCGACGTGAACAGTTTCTTCCAGACCACGCAGCAGTATCTGGGCGCGCTGAACCAGCGTCCGGAGATCGCCATGGCCTACTCCACGTTCGACGTCCGCTACCCGCAATGGCTGGTCGAGATAGACCCGTCGAAATGCAAGCGCTCGGGCATCACCCCCGACCAGGTGTTGAGCACCCTCTCGGGCTACTACGGCGGGCAGTACGTGTCCAACTTCAACCGCTTCTCGAAAGTATATAAGGTGATGATCCAATCCGACCCGCAATACCGCCTCGATGAAGCTTCGCTGGGCAACACCTTCGTGCGGATGTCGAACGGCGAGATGGCGCCTCTGAGCCAGTTCGTGACGCTGACCCGCACCTACGGAGCCGAGTCGCTGAGCCGCTTCAACATGTACAACTCCATCGCCGTGAACGCCATGCCGGCCGACGGTTACAGTACGGGTGACGCCATCCGTGCCGTACAGGAGACAGCCACCACCGCCCTGCCCAAGGGCTACGGCTACGACTACGGAGGCATCACCCGTGAGGAGACGGAGCAGAGCGGCACGACGGCGATCATCTTCGGCATCTGCTTCCTGATGATCTACCTGATTCTGAGCGCGCTCTACGAGAGCTTCCTGATCCCCTTCGCGGTGCTCCTGAGCGTGCCGTGCGGACTGATGGGTTCGTTCCTCTTCGCCCGCCTGTTCGGTCTGGAGAATAACATCTACCTGCAAACGGGACTGATTATGCTGATCGGCCTGCTTGCCAAAACGGCGATCCTGCTCACCGAGTATGCCGCCGAACGCCGCAAAGCGGGCATGGGGCTGATAGCCTCCGCGCTGAGCGCCGCCAAAGCCCGTCTGCGCCCGATATTGATGACGGCACTGACGATGATCTTCGGGTTGTTCCCGCTGATGGTGGCAAGTGGCGTAGGGGCAAACGGTAACCGTTCGTTGGGAACAGGCGCCGTGGGCGGTATGGTCATCGGTACGCTGGCACTGCTGTTCATCGTGCCGTCGCTCTTCATCGCTTTCCAGTGGTTGCAGGAACGCATTCGTCCGGTACAGGCCGAACCGACGCACGACTGGCAGATCGAGGAAGAGATCGTAGCAAGCGACCGGGAAAAGAAGGAAGCGAAAGGAGGGGCTTTGAAGGAATAAAGGGCTCTTTTCACCACAGAGGAACACAGAGTGAAACAGAGGAAGACAGGTTATTGGTATGAACGATCAAAGGAGCAAGATTCACCCGGTGATACTCTACCCGGTGATACTCTGTACTACTCCGCGATACTTTACTTCGTATCACTCTGTATGACTCCGTACCACTCCATATCACTCTGTGATACTCTGTGTTACTCTGCGGTGAAAAGAGTTCTTCCCCCGTTCAACCCTATTTATCATTAGCAGCCCCCTCCCCTCCTCTTCCACCGGAGGAACCGGGGGAGGGAGGCTCCCATAAAACAAGCAATCATGAAAAAGTTAATCATATCCCTTGCCGCCACGCTGGCACTCAGCAGTTGCGGCATTTACTCCAAATACAAACCCGCTACCGAGGTTCCCGACGGCCTTTACGGCCAAGAAGGCGCGAATCCTTCCGACTCCGCCTCCAACCTCGGCAGCCTCCCCTGGCAGGAGGTCTTCACCGATCCTTGCCTCCGCACGCTGATCGACACCGCCCTCGTGCGCAACACCGACCTGCGTACGGCCCACCTCCGTGTGAAAGAGGCCGAAGCCACCTTGCTCTCCGCCCGACTCTCCTATCTGCCCGCCTTCTCCCTCTCCCCGCAGGGAACGGCCAGCAGCTTCGACGGCGGGAAAGCCTCGCAAACCTACTCACTGCCCGTCAGCGCCAGTTGGGAGATCGACATCTTCGGCCGGCTGACGAATGCCAAGCGGCGTGCACAAGCTGTCGTGGCGCAGAGCCGTGACTATGAACAGGCGGTACAGACGCAACTGATTGCCGCCGTCGCCAACAACTACTATACGTTGCTGATGCTCGACGCCCAAATCGAGATCTCCACCGCCACCGAAGCCGCCTGGAAAAAGAGCGTTGCCACCACCCGAGCCATGAAAGCTGCCGGAATGGTGACCGAAGCCGCCCTCTCGCAGACTGAGGCCACATACTACAATATATGTACCACCCTGCTCGACCTGCGCGAACAGCTCAACCAGGTGGAGAACGCCCTTTCGCTGCTCCTTGCCGACGTCCCCCGCACCCTTCCCCGCGGACGCCTCGCCGAGCAGCGCCTGCCGGAGAACCTTTCGGTGGGCGTGCCCTTGCAGATGCTTGCCAACCGCCCCGACGTGCGCAGTGCCGAACAGTCGTTGGCACAGGCATTCTACACTACCAACGCCGCCCGTTCCGCCTTCTACCCCTCGATCACGCTGAGCGGCAGCGCCGGCTGGACAAACTCGGCAGGTGCGATGATCGTCAACCCGGGCAAGTTCCTTGCCACCGCCGTGGCCTCGCTGACGCAGCCTTTGTTCAACCGGGGAGCGAACATCGCCCAGCTCCGCATAGCCAAAGCGCAACAGGAGGAGGCACGCCTCAGCTTCGAACAGACGTTGCTCAACGCCGGAAGCGAGGTCAACAATGCCCTGGTGCAATATCAGACGGCACGGGACAAGGCAAACTACTTCGAGAAGCAGGTGGCTTCCCTCGAAAACGCCGCCCGCAGCACACAACTGCTGATGAAGCATGGCAACACGACTTATCTGGAAGTGCTCACCGCACAGCAGACATTGCTCAATGCGCAACTCTCGCAAGTGGCCAACCGGTTTACTGAAATCCAGGGGGTCATCACCTTGTATCAGGCATTGGGGGGAGGAAGAGAGAGGAGTTAAGAAGAGGAACTCACCACAGCGTAACACAGCGTAACATAGAGGGAGTCAAGCCGATAACCAACGGCTTGACTCCCTCTATGTTACGCTGTAGTGAAAAAATACGGGAGAAACAAGAACGAGGGAAAGAAGCTAATGGAGCCGGACCGATGAGAAGGGGATGGGGCGCAAGGGTGTGTCTCCCGACAAACCCTGTCTCAACTCTATGAGCGCGGCCTTCTTCTCCCGGTCCTTTGCTCCATCCCTATATATCACGTACTTCAGCGCTTCTTCCCTCGTCTTTTTCTCTTCTCCCTACATTTCACTCTATCACATTATTAACACTTGTCTTTCTACGTCCCCTTACAGAAACCTGCGCAGTGTCCCGGCCAGGGCATTGCGGTCGATGGGCTTCACCAGGAAACCGTTGCAGCCGGCGGCTATCGCCGCCTCCTTATCAGAGTTGAAGGCATGTGCCGTCAAGGCGATGATGGGAACTTCCCGGTTCGTTTTCCTGATTTCACGGGTAGCTTCCAGACCGCCCAGACGGGGCATCTTGATGTCCATCAGCACCAGGTCGAAGTGTTCCGACAGGACCTTTTCCACCGCCTCTACGCCATCTGCCGCACGGGTGAACCGGTAGCCCAAGTTGCCCAGCAGGACGCTCATCAGATGGTAATTGCTTTCTATGTCTTCAACCACGAGGATCGTTTTTTTATCCGTATGCCCGCCGGACGACGGTTCGCTGTCCGGATCCGCAGGCGAAGGTTCGTCGATGGAAGCGGACAGGTTTTCCGTCCCCTCTCCGGCATCAGAACCGTTGCCAAGCCCGGCATCAACCCTCGCTGCTTCCTGTCCGCCTGCTTCCGCCTCTCCGCATACACGCATGATCTCGCAGGGAACCCACGACCAGAACGTGGACCCGACTCCTTCTTCCGACTCAAATCCCACCTGCCCGCCGGCGGATTCGGTGACCACCTTGCAGATGGCCAGCCCCAGCCCCGTGCCTTGGGTAAACTCGTTCAGCTTCTCAAAACGGTGGTACAAGCGGGACTTATCCTTGTCCGGAATACCGATACCCGTATCGGAGACGTAGAAGTAAATGCCCTCTCCCTGACGCCGGTAGCCCATGCGTATCTCTCCCCGATAGGTGCATTTGATGGCGTTCGTGGCATAATTCAGCACTACCTGCGCCAGGCGGTTGGCGTCCATCCGCACCAGACAATATTCGTAGGGGTTGTCGCAGATCAGCTCCACGGACGGATTGGCCATCGCCTGGCGGACGGAGCCGTAGAGTTCGTCGAAGTAAGCCGACAGGTCGAACTCGCTCAGTTTCCGGTCCATAAACCCGGCTTCGATCTTCGACAGGTCGAGTATATCGTTTATCAGCCGGAGCAGCAGGTCGCTGTTCGTCACGATGATCCGCTGATATTCGGCTATCTCCTCCTTCTTGTCCGTATTGGTGAGGAGGTTCGAGAAGCCGATGATGGCGTTGAGGGGCGTGCGTATCTCGTGGCTGATATTGGCGAGGAAAGCCGATTTGAGCTTGTCCGAGCGTTCGGCGCGCTCCTTGGCATCGCTTAGTTCGTTGACCATCTTTTTCCACGACGTGACGTTGCGGCGGAATCCGGTGTAGAGCAGCACTTTCCCCGTTTCGTCGTCTTTCAGGTAAGAGGTTCCGGTGACGACGCAATCCTGCCACTCGTCGTCGTAGGCGGTCTTCACCCGCATCGGGGCTTCGTCGGAGAAGTCGGCGCCGTCGTCCATCCTCCGGAGGTAGTCCATGATCCCGGGCCGGTCGTCGGGATGGACGGTGCCGAGATACTCTTCGGGGGTGAGCCAGACGCTGCTGTCGAAGTTGGTCACCGGGTCGTTGTAGGACGAGAAGCGGTGGACGCGGTTGTCGTACCGCCAGTGCACCAGTCCCGAAGCCTGTATGGCCTGGTATGCCAGTTGGGTGCTCTCCTTCAGTTTCACGCTGTATTCGTACTCCCGGCTGATGTCGTTCATGATGAAAACGTAGTTCTGCATCTTCCCATCGGGGCCGAAGACGGGTGTGCCTTTGCAGCTGATCCGCTTCACCTCCGAGGTGCACCGGGTGTTGTAGAATCCCGTCCGGCATACGATGGAGAAGTCGTAGTCGAAGTCTACCTGTATCTTCCTCTGCCGTTGGAACGCCTTCTTTACGGCGTCGGGGATGACGGGATTGTCCATGATGGGCGTGGAGCCGATGACCGCCCTCTTGTCCACCACTCCGAAAGTCTGGCACGTGCGCTCGTTCATCCACACCAGGATACCTTCTTTCGAATAGACTTCTATGCCGACGGAGAGGTCGCCAAAGATGGTGTCTGTCTGTAGTCTCTCCAGATTCAGTATTTCCTGGGATTGTCGCAGGGCACGGGCGGTACGCCGGCGGCATCTGACCACCAGTATCAGGAAGACGGACAGGATGAAGACGGCGCAAAGCACGGCGGGAAAGAGAAAGGGGGGTAAGTTTGACATAAGTTTTCAGTGGTTTGATATCTGTTTTTAGTAGCTTGATAAGAGAATTAGCGTGAATGACCGACGGGCGGAAAAACGGATTTGCTTCGTCGCCCCGGACGAACCTGCTTCGTCGCCTCGGACGAACTTACTTCGTAGCCTCGGACGAACTTGCTTCGTAGCCTCGGACGAACTTGCTTCGCATAAACAGCCCGGCGAACCTGCTCCGTATAAATAACCGGCGCGCCCCCGGTATCTGCCTAAAGGGGGGTATAGGCGGAGTGCCGTTTGGGGGCGTACCGGATTATCGCTTGAGAGCCGGGCGTTCATTATGCTGTAGGATCATCTACATACCCTTCGTCTCCCACCGTAATGGGGCGTGCCAACTCAAAAGTACGTGGAGTTTTCGTCAGAACCTTGCCTTTGCTATATTGGGTGGTGACTTTCACCTTCCAGTCGCCGTCCGTAATCCCGGCGGGAAGGACGAATTGCAATCTCTTTGCCGTGTTCGGGCTGATGTCTGCCATGCTGATGGTAAACGATTTCGACGGGGTGGAGACGGAAGTCAGCGTGATGCCCACCGACGGGTCTGTGCCCACCACCTTCAATCCCTCTCCGGTGATGACCACCATCTTTCCGGCTTCCATCGGGGCGCGGGTGGTGGCGGCAGCGTCCGTATAGCCGGTGCTCGTCATGCCGGCGATGTACGGCCCGGTCACGGCCGGCTGCGTAAAGAGAGTGATATGCGCTTGCCCCATCGCCTCCTTCATGGCCGGGCCTTGGCTAAAACTGGCGTAGATTTTTACCTTCTCCCGGTCTACGGAAAGGGAAAGCTCCTCTTCCATCACCACGCCGCTCGCCATCGGGCGCACGTAGCAGAGAGGGGTGGAGACACAATAGCCGCTTGCCACCGCTTGCGCTATGGCCTCAAAGCCCATCTCGAAAAGGCTTTTCACCTCCGAGGCCTCGAATTTCCCCGAACGGGTGGCCACATCCGCCGCTATGTCTTCCAGCGTCAGGCTCTGGCTCTGGGTCTTTACTTTTACGATATAATCCGTATCGATATCCGGTGTCAATTCGTTCGGATAGGCCATCAGGGCCAAGTCCATCTTGTAGTTTCTTGTCTTCATAAGTCTCAAGTCGTTTTTAAAAGGTTCATTATACTGATGGGATGCTGCGTCTGTGAGAGTTCAACCGGAGGGGTAAGGAACCGATGGAATGCAAGGGGGCGATGCCGGCAAGCGGTTTTACTGATAGACTGTTTGATATTGTTCATGATTCTAAATCTTTGACCGTTCCGGGAAATTACTTTCTAAGTAACGGCAGACGGGGAGGCCATCGTGCGGGAAAAAGCGTTTTCCGGCGGCACGAATGAAGCAGAAATGAAGAGGGATGTATCAAAATACCGTGCATCCGGAACCGGTGCCGGTTCATTTCCACAATAAGGTGGCTATCCGTTTTTAAGTTCTGAAAAATGGAGGGAAACGTCTGTGTGCTTTTCAGCGCAAGTGTTGTGTCAATATGTGTTCTAACGTTCCTGGTGTTACCTTTTCCGATAAATTTTAATGGTTCGTAGCAAAAAATGTCGATAATATTTGTGCATATGCGATAATCTTAGCACTTTTGCAGACAACGTCTGCCGTTACTTAGAAAGTAATTTTTGTCCAATCCGTTGCTTTACAAAGCACTGCGGGTCTCTCTTCCTTTCTCTTTCCACCGGACAACAGAAGAAATTAATTTATTATTCTCCCTGTCGATGCGCTTGTTTCCGAAAGGTTTCAGATACGTCTCCGTCACCCGGACGGAAGAGTGCCCCATCGCCTCACTGATGATCCCCACCGGCGTGCCCTGATAGTAAGCTAACGTCGCCCACGTATGCCGGGCGGTGTACGAACTGACCTTCGTCCCCGGCAGCAACTCCGCCGCCAGCCTCGCCAATCCCTTGTTGAACTCCCTCAGCGCCAACAGATAGCTCTGGTAGAGCTCCCTGCCCTCCTCCTTCGCTCCCGGCAGTATCGGGAACAGGTAGACCGACTCGTCCCCCGTCCCCCGGAACCTCTTCATCAGCGGCACGGCCTCCTTCGGTATCCTCACCGTTATCTGCCGCCCCGTCTTGTGCCGTTGGTAGACGATCACGCCCCCTCGCACATCCTTTTTCCGCAAGTGCGCCAGGTCGATGAACGGCATCCCCCGGAAGAGGAACATCAGCAAGAAATAAGCCAGCACGCGGCGCTGCTCCTCCGGCAACGTCGCAAAGTCGGCATTCATCAGCGCATGTGCCTGCCGCCCCGTCAGTGCCCGCTTCGTCCTCGACTCCACCTTCGTATGTACGTCGGCAAACAGCTTCGGGTCGTGCCCCGCGCTTCCCGGCGGCGAAATCCGGTTGTACACCGCCCTCAGCGTCCGCATATACGTCGACACTGTGTTCCAGCTCCGCTCGTTCACCCTCACCAGCCACTCCTCGTAGCCCTTCAGCCGCCCTGCGCTGAACACGTCTTCCATCGGCATCGGCGTCCCCTCCCCGCCCGCAAAGCGGGTATACGAGTTCAGCGTGCACTGGTACGTGTGCACCGCCGCATACTTCTTCTTCTCCTCCAATCCCTCGATCACCGCTTGCATGTAAGCCGGCAGGTCGGTTGCTCCCGCTGCCGGGAGTGTGCAAACCTCCGGGGCAATGTTCCTCGCTCCCGTTCGCGCGCCAAACGCTTCCGCCTGGCCAACCTCAGGCGACAAGCCCTTCTCTGGGGAAACAACCTTCCCCTCTTCTCCATTCTTCTTCATTGCATTCATAAATCAATTATGTTTTTTTAGTCACCACGCCATGTGGTCTCAGAACAACGGCACTGAGATAAGAATGTTTGTAAAGACCCGATAAAGAAAGTGAGGAAGCAGTAAAAAGGAAAGAGAAGAAGAAACAAAAACATCCTGCTTCATCGGACAGGGATAAAACAGGATGTAAAAAAAGACAAGGAAAAGGGGTTATGCGTTCAGTGCCTGTTCGATGTCCGCTATAATGTCATCCGCATTTTCGATTCCTACGGACAGACGGATCAGGTCCGGACGGACACCGGCTTCGATCAACTGCTCGTCTGTCAGCTGCCGGTGCGTATGGCTGGCGGGATGGAGCACACAGGTACGCGCATCGGCCACGTGGGTGACGATGGCGGCCAGTTTCAACGAGTCCATGAACTTGATGGACAACTCGCGTCCGCCTTTCAACCCGAAAGAGATCACGCCGCAAGAACCATTCGGCATGTACTTCTGCGCCAGTTCGTAGTATTTATTACCCGGAAGACCGCAATAGTTCACCCAAGCCACCTTATCGTTCTGTGCAAGGTATTCGGCCACCTTCTGTGCATTGCCGCAGTGCTGGGGCATACGCAGGTGCAGCGTCTCCAGACCTAAATTCAGCAAGAAGGCATTCTGCGGACTCTGGATACTGCCCAGGTCACGCATCAGTTGAGCAGTTGCCTTAGTCATGTAGGCACCCTTGCCGAAAGCCTTTGTATAAGTCAGTCCGTGATACGATTCATCCGGTGTGCAAAGTCCCGGGAACTTATCGGCATGGGCTTCCCAATCAAAGTTTCCGCTGTCCACGATACAGCCGCCTACGCTGGTGGCGTGTCCGTCCATATACTTGGTGGTAGAGTGCACCACGATATCCGCTCCCCATTCGAACGGACGGCAGTTGATCGGTGTCGGGAAGGTATTATCAACGATCAGGGGCACTCCGTGGCTGTGGGCGATACGGGCAAACTTCTCAATATCGAGCACTTCGAGCGACGGATTGGAGATTGTCTCACCAAACAGCGCTTTCGTGTTCGGGCGGAAAGCAGCCGAAATCTCTTCTTCACCGGCATCGGGGCTGACGAATGTGACGTCGATGCCCAGTTTTTTCATTGTCACCCCAAAGAGGTTGAACGTTCCGCCATAGATGGCCGACGAACAGACGAAGTGATCGCCTGCCTGGCAGATATTGAATATGGCATAGAAATTGGCAGCCTGGCCGCTGGAAGTCAGCATGGCTCCCACACCTCCTTCAAGGGCGGCAATCTTGGCAGCTACGGCATCGTTCGTCGGATTTTGCAGGCGGGTATAGAAGTAACCGCTCTCTTCAAGATCGAACAGACGGGCCATCTGCTCACTGGTTTCGTATTTAAAAGTAGTACTTTGATAGATGGGCAGCACGCGCGGCTCGCCCTTTTTCGGAGTCCATCCTGCTTGTACACACAGGGTTTCGGGCTTGAATTGTTTTGCCATAATGTTATTGAGTTTACGATTATATTGCCTTAAAAAAGTTATATCGACGCAAAAGTAGAGAAAATTATTGGTTTAAAAGGCTATCTTTGCGGGCGAAAAAGCAAAAATTCACCATAGAAGTCAAACAATTAGGTACAGCAGCCAAGCCTGCATCTTTTATACGTAGCAATATGAAAAGGAAACTCTGTCTTCTCCTGTTCTTCTGTTCCTTATTTACTGCCCCTGCTTTATGGGCACAGCAGAAAGCCACTCCGAAATCCGGTGAAGGAATCTCTTCCTTCCTCCTGCGCCACAACCGTGCTCCAAAGAAATATTATGATGACTTTATCGAACTCAACAAAACCCGATTAGGCAAAAGCAGAACTCTGAAGATGGGTGTCACTTATCTGATTCCTCCCGTCAAAAAAGCATCGGACACCACCCCTGAGAAAGCATCCGAAACGAGGTCTGCACGCCGGTCCAAACATACGGAAGTCAACGAACCGCTGTTCGGGAAATGGCTGGCTAATGTCAAGGTAACCTCCGACCGCCTTGCCGGTGCCTGTTTCTATGTGGTCAGCGGACACGGCGGCCCCGACCCCGGTGCCATAGGCCGTGTTGGTAAACACGAACTTCACGAAGACGAATATGCCTATGACATCGCCCTGCGCCTGGCACGCAACCTGATGCAGGAAGGTGCTGAGGTACGCATCATCATTCAGGATGCCAAAGACGGTATCCGCGACGAAGCCTACCTGTCCAACAGCAAACGGGAAACCTGCATGGGCTCTCCCATCCCTCTGAACCAAGTACAACGCCTTCAGCAGCGTTGCGATAAAATCAACACCCTCTACCGGAAGGATCGCAAGAAATTCAAGTACTGCCGGGCCATCTTCATCCATGTAGACAGCCGCAGCAAAGGCACCCAAACCGACGTCTTCTTCTATCACTCCAACCGCAAGGCCGAAAGCAAACGTCTCGCCAGGAATATGAAAGCGACCTTCGAATCCAAATACGGCAAGCACCAACCCAACCGTGGCTTCTCGGGTACCGTAAGCGGACGCAACCTGTATGTTCTGGCACACACCACACCCGCCTCTGTATTCGTTGAGCTGGGCAACATCCAGAATACTCTCGACCAGCGTCGTCTGGTGATCCCTTCCAATCGGCAGGCACTTGCCAAATGGTTGATGGAAGGGTTTATAAAGGACTATAAATAAAGCCGAGTCTCTTGTTTTTCTGAAAGATTACAAAAGGATGTGAACACAGCAGGAACAGATAACCGGAATGAGCTGATTAATCCTATATTTGTCGCCGGATGTAAAGTAAAACTTCTAAAGTCATTCTTATGGATCAGCTATCTTTTGTAGAATCATTCCGGACTTCCCCTTTCATTCTCACCGAAGGCGCTATTGTAGAACGTTTGCGTCACGAATTCCAGATCCCGTTGGACAAACATATCGTCCATGCCGCACTGATTTACAATGACTCTTACCGTGAGACACTGGCGGAAATCTATCGCCAGTATCTGCAAATTGCCGCAGACTTCCGCCTGCCGCTGATGCTGATGACTCCTACCCGCAGAGCCAATATGGAACAAATCGCAGAATCGGACTACCGGCATAAGAATGTATTGGCAGATAACGTATCTTTCCTTTCCAGGTTCCGCACCGGAACTTCCATTCCGGTTTACATCGGTGGGTTAGCCGGATGCCGCGGCGACGCGTACGACGGACGTTATTGCCTGTCCGTTGAAGAAGCGATGGAATTTCATTTTCCGGCAGTCCGCACGATGGCGGAGTCAGGAGTAGACTATCTGTTTGCCGGCATCATGCCTCAGCTGACAGAAGCCATCGGAATGGCGAATGCCATGGCGGCAACCGGGTTACCTTATATTATCAGTTTTATGGTATGCCGTGACGGACGCCTGATAGACGGAACCTTTATCCATGACGCCATTGATGCTATCGAAAAGGAGACTTCCACCCGGCCTCTATGTTATATGGCCAACTGTATACACCCCGATATCCTGCATCAGGCATTGCTCCATCCCCGGAATGACACTCCTCTGGTGCGTCAGCGCTTCCAAGGTATCCAGGCCAATGCGGCCAACCTCAGTCCGGAAGAACTGAACGGGTGTGAGCATCTGATTTCCTCTCCACCGGAAGAACTGGCAGACAGGCTGATGACACTTTTGTGGGATTTCCCGCTAAAAATCTGCGGGGGCTGCTGCGGCACTAACCAGCAACATATGCGTCGTTTTGCCGAAATGCTGGCTTGCCGCCGTGACAAGATGGGGCGATAATGGTCCGTACCGGGCCTGCAATACCCCATCACCCCTTCCTTCTACGATTCAGATACCTCCGCAACAGGGTAGGTGTAAAGCAAAACACTAACTGAGCCTTGCTCCATTTATAACATTGCTGAAAGACAAGCATGCCAATAGTAATAAACAAAGCGGCACCTATGGCAGCCTGCAAAGGTAACCAACGTATTCCCTCCTGTGGGATAATCAACGGTATCAGTGCCAACGCACCGGCAGGAGCAAAATACTTTCCGGTCCATTCGAAGATGGCAAACAAACAACAGATGACAGACAAGGCGACAATCGTTTCGGGCAAATGCAAATAAGAGTATCCGACGATCTGAAAGGCAGTACCCAGACTGGCTCCGGTCACCAAAAACAGGAACACCTGCATGGGACGGTTTCTGAAGCCCGCTTTGGAATTGACAATCTCGGTAAAGGTGACAATCAACGGAGGAATAATGAAATAAGCATATCCGCAGAAAAGCGAAAAGGCAGCGACCAGAGAAACAAAAAAGAGCAAAGCTCCCCAACGACAACTCTCTTTTTTCCACTCACGCTCCGGTACGGCATAATTGGTTTCTTTACGCAAACCAGCTTTTTCCATAAGTCTCTGCCCGCTGACAAGAATCACGGTAAGGAAAAATACGGCTGTCGGATAGATCCATGTCTCAGTATGCAGCAACACAGGCAGCATGCAAGCCGAAATCAATGGGATCAATGTGGTCCGGCTGAACATCAGGCAACAGGCAGCAAAGGTAAAAGCCATACATAAATTGCGGAGCAACGGCAAAGGAGAATAACGCACGATACAAACTCCTGCAACGGCTCCTGCCGTCATCATCCATATCATTTGCCAACGCCTGACTTTCCAAACTCTCTTATCAATCACCCACATACCTATAGTGAGTGCTGCCATCTCCGGAAAAATAATTTCTTTCTCCCCTGCCCATTCCGCCAGACCTACCATCAGAATAACCATGAAGGCAGAGAAGACGTATCTGATCTTTTTCGCTTTGTCCATAATGAAGTCTAATAAAGAACCGCAAAGATAGTGATTTTCAGAGTTAACGGTTGCAGACATAGTAAATTAACCGTAAATCCCGACCTCTATGTAATCATAATCCTCTCTTTTTTGTTACTATCTCTAAGTTTAACATCAAATCCTTATTATTATGTCCGATTTCATCCGAAAGCCGTCCGATAAGCTGACGAGCAATGAACGTAAAGAGTTAGATATTTCTGAGTTCGGTATTCCTGAGTTGAGGGAGTTTCCTATCCATGACGCTGCGCATGTACGTGCGGCAGAAGCTTATTTCAGGTATGCACCCGAAGAATATAAAGCGCAATTGGCACGGAATATTCTCGCCAAAGCACACCTGTTCGGGGTGAATGTAAAGAGTCCGACCATTCTGGAGTGGGCGGAGAAATGACAGGAGACAACAGAGATTTGGATATTAAAGAATGATAAGTAGCAAAAGCAGGAGATTAAAAAAGCAAGAGAGCTCAAAAAGGTAATAGGGCAAAAGACAACCGAGCCTTAAAAAAGCAGTAAGATTTAAAAGGCCTAAAAAGCAATAGGTTACGGATAAACAAAGAGAATCCCGAATTATTTTCTATTTTTGTATTCGTAATGCTACTTCACTAATAAAAACTGCTGTATATGAGCTTCTCGGGATTTGTTTTTGATATGATCAGGCGCAATAAGGAAAACAGGGATCTGCTTACTTTGCGCCGGAAACGGATGAAGGACCTCCAAGGTAAAATGTACCGGAAAGGAACGCTTCAGAATCCGAATATTACTATTGAGGAGCTGGAAAAGATAGAAAAAGCCACCCGGGAAAAAGAGAAAGCGGAAACGCAATACTATCTCCGCTCCACACTGATCTTTCTGGCTGTGTTGGCAGTACTGGCACTCCTACTCTGGTGGTTCTTTTAACGTCCCAGCCGCATGGGACAAATGGTCCGGCATCGGTTACAATCCACCGTATCATATCCCCACTTGGTTTTACCATAAGTATTTTTCCGGCAAGTAACTTTCTTATTTCTTCTTTCATATCCTTTGTGCGGGGAGCAGGGTTTGTTTTATGGATGTATTCCTGTTGTACGGTACAAAAGTAACGAAGTTCTTTCGAATCACGGATTTATTTGTACTTTTGTTGCACCTTGACTTTACAAAGCACAAATGAAATGGAAATCAAAAAGTTAACGCAATCAGAAAAAAGGATGGCGATGGACCTTGCCTGGGAAGTATTTATCGAATTTGAAGGACCGGACTATCCGCAGGAAGGGACAGATCATTTCCGAAGTTTTATCGACAACACAGAAATGGTGAGAGAAATGGAAGTATACGGTGCCTTCGATGGCAACATACTTGCGGGAATGATCGCTCTCCGCAGTTCCGGCAGTCACATTTCCCTCTTTTTTGTGCGCAAAACGTATCAGCAGCAAGGCATCGGCAGGCGGCTGTTCGAGACTGCGATACGAAGCGGGCACGCAGAGACGATTACCGTCAACTCTTCTCCCTACGCCGTCGGGATTTATCGCAGGCTCGGCTTCACCGCCGTCGCCGGAGAGAAAACCGAGAACGGCATCCGTTTTATACCTATGGAATACAAATCAGAACTAAAATCATGAACGCAAAAACTTATCCACGCACCAATGACTCCCAGACAATCTATCTGAATACGGTCATCCGGAATCCCAACATCACGGTTGGGGACTATACCATATATAACGATTTTGTCAACGACCCTACCCTGTTCGAAAAGAACAATGTGCTGTATCACTACCCGATCAACGGAGACCGCCTGATAATCGGCAAGTTTTGTTCCATCGCCTGTGGAGCTAAGTTCCTTTTCAACAGTGCTAACCACAGTCTGAAATCATTGTCGGGCTACACCTTTCCCCTCTTCTTCGAGGAGTGGGATTTGGACAAGAAAGATGTCGTTTCCGCCTGGGACAACAAGGGAGACATCGTCATCGGCAACGATGTCTGGATCGGTTACGAAGCCGTCATCATGGCAGGCGTACACATCGGAGACGGAGCCATCATCGCTTCCCGGGCAGTCGTAACCAAAGACGTGCCTCCTTATACAATTGTAGGCGGCACTCCGGCAAAAGAAATACGTCCGCGTTTTGACCGGGAAACCATCCTCCGGTTGCAAAACTTACGATGGTGGGACTGGGAAGTTGAGAAGATCCGCCAAGCCCTGCCTGCCATTATGAAAGGAGATATAGAGGGGCTTGCGGCTGTAGTCGGATAATGCTTAGAGATCATAAAAGAAAGAAAAAGAAACAGTATCCAGACGGCACACGAACTTATAAAAAGAAGTATCATTACTAAACTTTCCCAACATCGGAAAAACAACCATAAGATATAAATGTTAGTTTGAATACAGCATATAAAAGAATAAAATGAAAACAGTATTTATCCTTATCTCCATGCTTTTCCCTGTCGCAGTTATGGCACAGAAAAGCGTAAAAATATCCGATGATATCAGTATCACCCAACTCTCGGACAAAGTGTACACTTATGTATCCCTCGCCGAAATCGAAGGATGGGGCATGGTACCTTCCAACGGGATGATTGTTATCAACAACCACCAGGCAGCGTTGCTGGACACACCGATCAATGACGCACAAACGGAAACGCTGGTCAACTGGGTGACAGACTCTTTGCATGCCAAAGTCACCACGTTTATCCCGAACCACTGGCACGGCGATTGTATTGGCGGACTGGGGTACCTGCAAAAGAAAGGTGTCCAATCATACGCGAACCAGATGACGATAGACCTCGCCAAGGAAAAAGGGTTGCCCGTACCGGAACATGGATTCACCGATTCACTGACCGTCAGTCTGGACGGCATGCCTCTCCAATGTTATTATTTAGGAGGCGGACATGCGACCGACAATATCGTGGTTTGGCTGCCGACAGAGAATATCCTTTTTGGCGGATGTATGCTTAAAGACAACCAAACGACAAGCATCGGCAACATCTCGGACGCGGACGTGACGGCATGGCCGAAAACTCTCGATAAGGTAAAAGCCAAGTTCCCCTCGGCCCGCTACGTCGTGCCCGGACATGGCGACTATGGCGGAACCGAACTGATAGAGCATACCAAGCAGATCGTGAACCAATATATAGAAAGCACCTCAAAGCCATAGCCCGAATTGTAGGCATCTACCCGGTATTCTATGAACGAAGAGGCGAGAACTTTTATCTCGTCCACAGAATGTAACGCCGGCCACAAACGAGACATAAAAATATCAATTGAACAACACAACAGATCCTTGTTTCATCTACGGCGTAGCACGGTTAAGTCTTTTTTTATCAATTGTTAAGCGTTTCTTCCCGATTATTAGCGATCTTTGCCATCAAAAAATAAACGATATGAATTGGATTATCCTAACGATTGCCGGATGCTTTGAGGTGCTGTTCACTTTCTGCATGGGGAAAGTGAAAGAAACAACCGGAACGGAAATGTACCTGTGGTTCACCGGATTCCTGATCGCAACTTTTATAAGTATGTTACTACTGGTGAAAGCCACCCAGAATCTGCCCATCGGCACAGCTTATGCCGTGTGGACAGGGATAGGCGCTGTGGGTACGGTGCTCGTAGGTATCCTTGTGTTTAGGGAACCCGTCAGTTTTTGGAGACTCTTCTTTATAGTGATGCTGATCAGTTCAATAATCGGGCTGAAGATGGTTTCGCATTGAGGGGGAAGTTCATCCCCTCAGCACCTCCGGCAATTCCGCCAACGAACGGATCATCAGATACTCCTTCCCTGCCAGATGAATCTCTTCATGTTTCCACATCGCCTCAGCCGGTACGTGAATGGCCTGCCCACCCAACGACAGTACCGGGAGCACATCCGATTTCAACGAATTACCCACCATCAGGAAGGATTGCGGAGAGACGTCCAGTGAAGAGATCAACCGCTGATAATCCTCCGGCGCTTTGTCGGTCATAATCTCCGTATGGTCAAAGTAATGGGCAATGCCCGAACGCTGTAGCTTCCGTTCCTGATCGAGCAGATCGCCTTTGGTTGCCACGACCAGTTTATAATCGTCTTTCAAGGTTTCGAGCGCTTCCGTCACCCCGCCGAGCAGACGGATGGGCATCTCCAACAGCTCTTTCCCCATCTCCACAATGCGTCCGATCACTTCGGCAGGCACCCGATTGCGGCTGATCGTCACGGCTGCCTCCACCATCGAAAGGGTAAACGGCTTAGCGCCATATTTATAGATATCCATGTTCTCCATCTCTATGTCGAACAGGCGGGAGGAGATCTCTTCCGCCGTTCCATATTCACTCAGCAACCGGCAGAACTCACTCTCCACCTCGTCGTAAAACACCTGGTTGTCCCATAACGTATCGTCCGCATCGAATGCAATCACTTTTATCTCCTGCATGTCTCTCTTTTTTTAATCCCTGCAAAAATACGCTTATAAAACGAATAAACGGCCAAAGGCTTGCATTTCTCCCCACATTTAACGAATATTGCAACCGAACTTATTAATAACCTCTTAACAAGAAAGACATGACTTATACACACTTCGGAAAGCAGGCGGATGTGCTGAAACATCTCCTTTTGTGTGAATTGCTACGCATCGAAAAGCCGCGGGTCTACGTAGAAACTAATGCTGCCTGCGCGCAATACGCCTTAGAAAGAACGCCCGAACAGGAGTACGGCATCTACCATTTTCTGAAGAGAGTCGGAGTCGCAGAAAAAGAATATATACCCGAGCGTGCTGAATATCATCACCCCAAAGGGGTGCTCCGCCGATCTGCTTATTATCAATCTACCTATTATCAACAAGAGAGCGAAGCAGTGCAGGCAAACCGCTACATCGGCTCCCCCGGACTGGCAATGAATATCTTAGGAGATACGGCACGCTATATTTTCTTCGATATCGAATCGGAACCCTTGGAGAACGTATGCCAGTATGCCGCCACAAAAGGATTGAAAGAATGCATAAACTTGTTCAATCGTGATTCCATCGAGGGGACTCTTGAACTGCTTTCTTCCCTCCCCGCATCGTCGTTCCTCCACATCGATCCTTACGAGATAGACAAACCCGGCAGAAACGGCCGTACTTATCTGGATGTGTTCATAGAAGCAGCCAAGGCAGGGATGCGATGTTTCCTTTGGTACGGCTACATGACGTTGAAGGATAAACGGCATCTGGAGGAATTAATCGCCCAAAGCTTACCGGAAGCGAATATCAGAAACGCGACGGGAGTAGAACTGACCCTGAAGATGATAAAGGAAGACATCGCAGAGAGCAACCCGGGCGTATTGGGGAGCGGCATTTTAGGAGCGAACCTGTCTGAAGAATCGAATGCGGTAATCCAAAAATATGCCGCATGGCTGGAAGAGATCTACAAAGACGCTAAGTACAAGAATCTGGATGGATCGGTGTATCTGACCCAACGATAAACAATCGGATTCATATCCGCATCGCCCCGGACGCTAAGAGCGATGAACCGGATATATACCTTTCCGGCCTGTCTTCAATTATCTTGTGCCAATTTCGAGAACCAACCCCTACCTCTTTTGTTATTACCGCATTATCTTAGATGTTTAATTTCTAAATAGTAAATTTAATGTGTGATAACCTAAAACAACAGAAGTATGAAAAAGTTAATGTTTGCTGTAATAGCTTGCGCGATGGCCCTGTCGGGCTGCTCCTCGGAGGATGACTGCACCACCGTAAATCCCCAGCCGGAGGAAAATGCCACGGAGATCAAATTAAATGCCGGTATCTTGGGCGTGGCAACCCGTGCACCGGTATCAACGAATGATAACATTACAGCCTCGTTCGTGGCATCCACCACCGATGGAGACTATACGACGAACGCATGGAACTCTACTGTGACATTCGTAGCCTCGCCCACACCGACGTCCGCGCTCTCTTTCAGTCCGGCACGTTATTATCCGGTGAATAGTTCGACCATCTATATCAAAGGTTACTATCCGGCAGGGACACTCGCAGGAAAGAGCGTGACATTCGCAGCCGACGGAACAGAGGATGTGATGATCACCGCCCAGGCTTCCGGAACAAAAGCGACTGCCACCCCCTTGTCGTTCATCTTCAACCACCTGCTGACGCAATTGCAGTTCAAGTTCGTATCCGGCACGGGATATCCCGCATCGGGCGTCAACGTGACCAGCCTCGTAATCAAACAACAGAAGGCACCTGCCACGTTGGACCTGAATACAGCCGCCATGACGTACACCACCAAAGATCTTACGCTTTCGGGAACCTTCCCCATCACAACGGCCGGGGCAACGGTAAGCAATTATCCAATGGTGAAAAGCGGTGAATCCCTGTCAGTTGTCGTTACCACGAGCGACGGAGTGGCCTATCCCGAAACTGCCATCTCCATAACCACCGAAGCCGGAAAGTCGCACCTGATTACGCTGACCTTCACGCCTAAAGAAATCACAGCCGCCATCAGCGTAACAGCTTGGCAGGTAGGAGGACAAGGATCATCCTCGTTACAATAATATACTTTCATAATACGCAGATTGCACAGTATAAGGTTTACGCAGGAGACTGTGGAACATGCCTGAACCGTACAGCCGGAACCTTGCAGGATATAAGAGTTTACGCAAGTGACTGTAAAGCATACTTGTCTGCGCAATCTGTGCCACTCCAAGAAAAAAAGGACGATGAAACAGGCTATCCTCACCCTGATGGGTTGGATGTTGCTCTCGCAAGGGTGCAGCTATGGAGTGGTAGACGACTGTCTGCCACCTGAAGAACCCGTGCCCATACGGATGGCGATCGCGGAAAACAAGCTGCCCACACGGGCACCTGTCACCACGATCGACGCTTCCAACCTGTCGAGTGTCGGCATTTACGCAGTCAGGGAAGGAAGTACTGCCGGGCAATATCCCTGGACACCCACGCCTTTCGCCTTAAACCTGACTCCCAGTGGCATCAGCGGCAACCAGATCTCCTTCAACCCCACGCTTTATTATCCGTTGGGAGGAAAGCGGGTCATCTTCTACGGTTACTATCCCCGCACAACAGCAACGGCAACCACCGGCAACAATTACATCACCGCACCGGACAACGGCATCGCCCCCACCTACCATTTCACACTGACAGGTGCGGAGGATGTGATGTATGCCATCAGCACTCCCACGGGAAGCACCAGCACTTCGCCCGTCAGCCTCACGTTCAACCATGTGCTGACTCAACTCCGGCTGAACACTTCCCTTCTGGGTTCGCTGTCCAGCATCAAACTGGTAGGGGTATCCAATAAAGGAACGCTTAACATCGGCAGCGGAGGTGTCACTTATGATAGCTCCGTGATAGACATTGCACTGACTATTCCTCTATTGGGATCGGTGACCGATGCCGTGATGGTTCCCGCCGGCGTGGCAAGTTATAAGGTGGAAGTCGTCCTATTGCTTTCGCTACTAAAACGGACGTACCTGGTGAAGCCCACTTCCGGTAATTTCCAGCCGGGAGTGATTTATACGATTAGTCTGTAAGAAGCAGAGCAACCCTAAAAGGAAGTTTGCGTTTCATTCTCCAAGACTTTTTATATCCCGACGATTAGAATCCGATTCACCATAGAGTAACACAGAATCTCACAGAGTTTTTATCAGTATAGCCAAGCAAGAGAAAGAAAGCCTCTATGTACTCTGTGGCGAATCAAGCAATACGATTTCACAACAGAAGGCACAAAATTCTAATTTACTACTTATCCGGATATGTAAGAAAGAAAAGTTTCTTTGTGAGACTCTATGTTACTCTGTAGTGAAAAAAGTTCAGAACAATCCTGAAAGGAAGTCAGTCCTTCATTTTCCAAAGCTTTTTGTGTCCTTTTCATTACGAGAAGAGCAACGACAGAAAGTTAGCCTCCTGCTCCCCGTCTTCGGAGTTGTGGATACAACCGTTTTCCGCCAGCAAGTCGCGATACATCAGACAGAGCCGCATAGGTGAATGATAAGGTTCATACGTACTGACGGGAAGTTGCGATACCGTATGCAACGCATCGGCCATCTTCATAGCCGCCCGTTTACTCTCCTGTATCTGTCGGAAGCAGTCTTCCCGTTCTTCCCGGCTTCCGACATTCACCATCCGCGACGCAAGCTCTTCCATCGCCTGGAGAGGTCCCCGAAGTTCCCGGCTGACATGGGAAAAAAAAGCGGAACGCAACCGATCCGCCTGTTCGGTACGTTCTTTCCCGATATGCAGTCGATTCATCTCCATCACCTGTGCGGTAATATTCTTGACATATCCTTTGAGGTAATAAAACCCGTTGCCGAGCGGTTGGCAGGTCACGACATGATTTTCGAGATAGAAATCCTCTCCATTACCATGCACCTTATAGCGAATACCCTCCTGAGGAGGACGTCCGGCATGGAGGGCAGCCATAAATTGAGTGACTATTTGTGCATCTTCCCCATTCATCAGTTTCAGATAATCCAATGGATCCACATACTGCAATTCGTCGTGCCGGTGTATCGTATCGGCAAATCCAATGTAACGCAATTTCCCCGTTTCGGTACTGTACGTCCACATACCGACCCCTGCCACTTTCAGCATTTCCAGTAATACCTTCTCCCTAAAAAGGGCATCAAGGCTCTCTTTCCGATGTTTTTTCGTCATTCCGTAATGATTATGAATAAGATGGTTCTGAGTTGTTTTATAGTTAAATCTATTATATAGGTCTATTATCCGATCAATTGCATAGTACTACATCTGGAAGATGTTTGCTGGATTACAACAATTGGGAAAAGAAAAAGTTCGGCATATACTAAGTTAAAGGCATCCTATAAAAAGAATGAGTGTGTGTCGAAACTCACCACAGAATGACACAGAGTGAATTTCAAGTCATTAATTATCCATATTGATAATCTGTGAAAATCCGTGCAATCTGTGGTGAAAAGACTTTCGACACAGCCCCATCCGTTCTTTACTTTAAGAGAGTATCACTTATCCCGGTACTTACAGCAACCGGGCAAGGTATCATAAACAGCCTTATCGGCTTTGTATTTATCGGTATCATGACCAACTTTAGCAATAGCTTTGGCTACGGCATCTACAGAGGTTTTAGATGGATCAAACTGTAAGTGAATCATTTGTTTTTCCTGATCCCAGTCTGCGGTCCGGACACCGGGAACACGTTTAGCAGCTGTTTCAATACGCTCCTTGCACATACCGCAGGAACCATGAACAGTGAACATAGTATGCTCATTGTTCTGAGAACCGGCATGACTGTCATGCGTACCAGACATATTATGTCCTCCATGTCCGACCATCGGAGCAGTACCCGAACCGTTCTCATTCATCATGGAGCGTTTGCCCTCAAGCTGCGCACTGGCATCAATAGAGAAAACTCCGTTAGTAACAATCTCTTCACCATCAGAAAGTCCATCGAGAACCACATAAGCTCCACCCAGGGAAGGACCAAGAGTTATCTCACGCATCAGGAAGGTGGGAATATCCGTACTAGGCTGACGTACATAGACCACAGCACGCTTACCAGTCCAAAGAATGGCAGTTTGGGGAACAATAATCTGATCCTTATAACCTTTCAAAGGGGCAGAAACCCGGGCAGTGGCATACATTTCAGGTTTCATCTCCTGAGCGGAATTAGCTACATCCACGCGAACACGGGCAGTACGGGTGGTAGCATTGATGATAGGATCTATAAAGGAGATGCGACCGGAAAACTTCTTACCGGGAAAAGCAGAAAGAGTGAATTCCACGAGGTCCCCCTTGGCAAGGAACGGAAGGTCTGCCTCAAAAGCATCGAAAACAGCCCATACACGGGAGAGATTAGCTATGTCAAAAAGTACACTGCCTTGTGAAACATAGTCCCCCTGATTGATACGCTTGGCTATGACGATACCACTCGTATTAGATTTGATTTCTACCATAGGAGATGCCTGACCGGAATCGCGGATGGCATCGATCTGGGCATCTGTCAGATTCCAAAGACGAAGTTTCTCACGCGCAGCCTGCACAAGGGTAGGTTGCTGCATGTGGATGGCCTCAAGTAATTCCTGCTGGGCAGTGAATAACTCAGGCGAATAGAGAGTTGCAAGGGTTTGTCCCGCACGTACAGTCTCACCGGTAAACTCAATATTAAGTCGCTCGATACGTCCGCCAACATAAGCAGTCTGTGACTGAAGACTACGTTCGTCAGGAATAATCTTACCGTACAAACGAACCTGTTTCACAGGATTACTCCGGCTGACACGGGTGGTCTGGACATCAGCAAGTGCCATAGCTTCTTCGGACATCCGAATGGCATTGGGATCAATAGCGTCATCACTTCCGGAGGCTACATTCTTCTTGAGAAGTATCAGATCCATCCCGCAGATAGGACATTTACCCGGTTTATCCTGACGGATCTGAGGATGCATGGAACAGGTCCAGACACCGGATTCGTCCTGTACAAGGTCATGGGACGCTCCGTGAGTGTCGTGAATAGGAGGTTCAGACAGTATCCCTTCGGTAGTTCCCGATGAAGAGGAAGGACTGAACAAAAGCCACCCCAAGATAAAGCCGGCAAAGGCTATCAATGGATAAAGTACTTGCTTTTTACGAAGAATATCTGATATCTTTTTCATATGGTTATCGTTTTTAGTGGTTCTATATCTATATTATCAGCGGGCTATTAGCTTTTCCATAGCCGCTACCATAGTATTATAAGCCGCTATAGCTTCACTTTTTTTCAGTTTATAATCAAGCATCTGACGTTCCACCTGGATGACGTCAGTCAGCGACTGACGCCCGGCGGAAAATTCACGTACCATCAGCTGCCACGTGGAAAGTGACAAAGAGTACTGCTGTTCGTAGAGCAACACTTTACGGGCAGCATCATCAAGTTGCTGACGGACATTTATATATTCGGCCTGCAACTGGTTTTGTATATTGTCACGCTTCAATTCACTTGCTACGCGGTAATTATGGCTCTCCCGTTGTTGTGCATTGTATTTACGTCGGAACAAAGGAAGGCTGATTTTTAACATCGGCATTACCATATCCTTACCATTCATGTCGGGCATCCCCATGGGATCGGCCACCTTGTTGACCAAAGAGTATTGCAGTCCGATACCGATCATAGGATAACTCATACGACGCTCCATTTTTGCTTTGGCACGAAAAGCTTCACCTTCTGCCTCGAGCATAGTAATCATAGGGTTATGTGTAAGAACGTTGTCGATCAGAATATGCTCATCTATGCGGTAGAAACGCTGCGTCAAAGAGTCAGGTACATGGACAGGAGCATCAGACGGCCGGTTGAGCAGGGCATTAAAGCGAGCCTCAGCAGTCAGACGGGCGGACTGAAGAGTGGCAAGGTTATCTTCCAGTTCTGCACGTTCCATCTGGATACGAAGAACATCGGACATGCTACCGGTAGCAGCACTCCCCATCGATCCTCCACCCATACCAGACATACCACCGAAAGAAGTACCGATTGAAGTTCCAGAAGCGATGGCAGACGCCGCATTTCCCATTCCTCCCATACCGGCCATGTCGTTACCGGAAGCTGACGCAAGTGGCATCGAGGAAATCGATTTAACAGCAGCAGAAGAAGAAGATGAAACAGACAAAGAGGTTGCCTGTGCCGACGAAGCAGAAAAACGATTCAGCGCCAATTGTTCAAGCTGACGGAGAAGATGGATATTAGTTTTCATCGTGCGATATTGCTCATTAAGGTTACAGAGCTGATACCACTGGGCTTTGACCTCATACCAAAGGTTGTTGCGAGTATCACGAAACTGTTCATAGGCCATACGTGCCATCTCGGAAGCCTCGCCACGGGCTGCTTTACGGGTACCGAACCAAGGGAACATTTGCATCAGGGTGAAGTCGGCCACCTGTTTACCCATCAAGGTTTCCATGGGTTTGATAAAAAGGCCGATCTCTAATTCGGGATCGGAAAAGGCACCTGCCTGAGGAATCTTCTCCAATGAAGCTTTATAGAGCATGAAGTCCGCATTTACTTGCGGATTATTGCGGGCAGCCTGTTCCAGATAAACCGGCAAGCTGTCGACCGGTTGCTGTCCTTCGGTAGGTGAAGCGGATTGCCGCGCAGAAACGGGAATAACAGCGGGACAAAGCAAAATATTAATTGCTATGACCAATGGATATTTATATTTTCTGTTCATTATTATATGATATCGTTTACTTATGAAATATTATTATGCAAAAAGGTGAGACTTACCCGGGGGTATATAGCCCCCATATGTGGGGAGTATACGGACTCCATATGCGAGGGGTACTCGGCCCCTATATATTATGGGGGGGGTACTACTCACCGTATGCTCCTTTCCGTTTCTTCTCCCGTCTACGCTCCACCGCCTCACGCCACCAGCATTGCAGCACCGGAACAACAAACATCGTCATCGACTGTATCAGCATCCCCCCAAACGTCGGGATAGCCATCGGAACCATGATATCCGCCCCTTTTCCGGTGGATGTCAGCACGGGAAGCAGCGCGATCAGCGTCGTCGCCGTCGTCATCGCCGCAGGGCGGACACGCTTCAATCCGGCCTCGACCACCGCCTCACGTATATCGTGCCGGGTCCTCGGGTCACGCTCCAGAAAGACGTGATGGATGTACGTCCCCATCAGCACCCCGTCGTCCGTAGCCACGCCGAAGAGGGCGATGAAGCCCACCCAGACCGCCACGCTGAGGTTGATGGGGTGCATCTGGAAGAGATCCCGCATGTTCTCACCGGCGATGCTGAAATTCATGAACCACGGTTGCCCGTAGAGCCACAGCAAGATGAACCCGCCCGCGAAGGCGACAAACACGCCGGAGAAATGGATCAGCGAAGCCGTCACCGTGCGGAACTGGAAGTAGAGCACCAGCAACACGATGAGCAGCGCCAGCGGGACGACAATCATCAGCCTGTCCGTAGCACGCTGCTGCTGCTCGTAGTTCCCGGCAAACTTATACGAGACGCCCTTGGGCAGCACCAGTTCGCCGCTCTTCACCTTGGCGTCGAGCATCGCCCCCGCCTCGTGCACCACGTCCACCTCGGCACGGCCGGAAAGCTTGTCGAAGATGACGTAACCCACCAGAAACGTGTTTTCGCTCTGGATCATCTGCGCGCCGCGCGAATATTCGATGTCCGCCAACTCCTTGAGCGGCACTTGCGCCCCGGTAGCGGTGGGGACGAGCAGCATTGAGAGCGCCTCCGGACTGTCACGCAGCTCACGGGCATAGCGCAGCCGGATGGGGAAACGCTCGCGGCCTTCCACCGTGCGGGTGAGCGCCATCCCTCCCACGGCAGCTCCGAGCACCTCTTGCAGGTCGCCTACCGCTACACCGTAGCGTGCCATTGACTCCCGGTTGAGCTTGATCTCGAGGTAAGGAGCGCCCACCGCCCGGTCGTAGAACACGGACGAGGGGATGACGGACGGAGCCGACTTCAATGCCTGTTCGATCAGCTTACCCCCCTGCTCGATGTCCTCCAGCGTGGGGCCGTACACCTTCACCCCCATCGGCGCCCGCATGCCTGTGGAGAGCATCACGAGCCGCGCCTCGATGGGTTGCAGCTTCGGCGCTGAGGTCAGCCCTGGCAGGTGGGTGACGTTGACAATCTGTTGCCAGATGTCGTTGGCGTTCTTGATCTCCGGCCGCCACTGGCGGAAATAGTCGCCCCGGGGATCGGCCACCAGGCTGTCGGCAGGCAAGAGGCGGAAACCGTCGGCAGGATTATACGTGCCCCCGTCCTTCAGCACGAACGCCCCGTCCCCGTCCACCCGGAAACGTGCCCGCCGCCCGTCCTCGTCGAGGATATATTCGGGACGGTAGTTGATCGTATTCTCGAACATCTGCACCGGCGCCGGGTCGAGGGCAGAGTTCACCCGCCCCCACTTGCCGATGGCCGTCTCCACCTCCGGGATGGCGGCCAGGCGCTTGTCGAGTTTCTCCACATAGTCCAGGTTCTGCTCGATGCCCGCATGCGGCATGCTGGTAGGCATCAGCAGGAAAGAGCCTTCGTTCAGGCTCGGCATGAACTCCTGCCCGACGCCCCGCCAGATGAAGAACCCGCAGACAACCGTCGCCACGGGGATCATCATAAACTTCCAACGGTTGGCCAGGCACCAGCGCAGGATGCGCTCGTAGAAGATGACCAGCGCCCAGAGCATCGCCAGGATGATGGCCACGCAACCGGCCACGAAGAGCACGTTCACCGTTAGCCCCCGCGCCGGGCCCATCGGCAACCACTCTTCGGAGAGGTAGAAGAGCGCCACGAGCAGGGCGATGGCGATGTTGACGTAGTTGGCTATCTTCGAATTCTTCCAGCGCCCCGCCAGCAGATTGTTCACCCCTACCGCCGTCAGCCCCAGCGCGGGGATGCTGCCGTAGATAGAGCACAGCGCGACGCCCATCCCGATCAGCACGTAATTCATCCCCCGCCGGATCATCTTCGAGTCGATCCGCACCGAGAAGAGGAAATAAGCCAGTGTCGGCAACAGGATCAGCCCCAGCACGAAAGCCGAAGCCAGCGCGTACGTCTTGGTGTAAGCCAACGGCGAAAACATCTTCCCCTCCTGCGCCTGCATGGCAAACACGGGCAGAAAACTGACAATCGTCGTAATCATCGCCGTAGCGATTGCCCCCGACACCTCGCTCACCGCCTTGTATATCAGTCCGGCCAGCGCCTTCCCCTTCGTAATCCCCCGGTTCTCCGGCATCTCCATATACCGGATGATACTCTCGACGAACACCACCCCCACATCCACCATCACCCCGATGGCGATGGCGATACCGGACAGCGCCACGATATTCGCCTCGATCCCCGTGTACCGCATCAATATAAATGTAGCCAGCACCGCGATGGGCAGCATACTCGCAATCACCACCGACGCCCGCAGGTTGAGCACCAGCACGATAATCACGATGATACAGATCAGTATCTCGTGCGAAAGGCTCGACTCCAGCGTGCCGATCGTCTCCTTGATCAGTCCCGTCCGGTCGTAGAAGGGGACGACGGTCACCTTCGACACCGTCCCGTCCGCCAGCGTCTTTTGCGGCAGACCGGCATCCATCTCACGAATCTTCTCCTTCACGTTGTCGATCACCTCCAATGGGTTCGACCCGTAGCGGGCAATCACCACGCCGCCCACGGCCTCCACACCTTCCTTGTCCAGTCCGCCGCGCCTCGTGCCCGGCCCGATGTTCACGAAAGCGATATCGGAAATGCGCACCGGCACCCCCTCCCGGACGGTGACGACGGTGTTCTCGATGTCCGCCACATTCTTCACGTAGCCCAGCCCACGGATCAGGTATTCCACCTTGTTCACCTCCATCGTCTCGGCGCCGATGTCGAGGTTGCTCTTCTTCACGGCGTTCATCACGTCCATCACCGACACGTTGAACGAGTACATCGCGTCCGGGTTCAGCTCTATCTGGTACTCCTTGACAAACCCGCCCGCGGATGCTACTTCGGACACGCCCTCGGCGGCGGACAATGAGTACTTCACATAAAAGTCCTGTATCGTCCGCAGTTCCTCGGCGTTCCAGCCTCCGGTGGGTCGTCCCGTTTTCGGGTCGCGCCCCTCCAGCGTGTACCAATAGATTTGCCCCAGCGCCGTAGCGTCCGGGCCCAGCGTAGGCTGCACGTCCTCGGGCAGCGTGCCCGGCGGCAACGAATTCAGTTTCTCCAGAATGCGCGAACGGCTCCAGTAGAACTCGATATCATCCTCAAAGATGATGTAGATAAACGACATCCCGAACATGGACGAGCTACGGATGGTTTTCACTCCCGGTATGCCCAGCAGCGAGGTGGTGAGCGGGTACGTAATCTGGTCTTGGATGTCCTTGGGCGAACGTCCCATCCATTCCGTGGCCACAATCTGCTGGTTATCACCGATGTCGGGGATGGCATCCACCGGGATCGGGTTTCTCGGCACGATGCCCCCATGCCAGTTGAAGGGTGCGGTAGAGACTCCCCAGACCACGACCAGCGCCAGCAGGAGCATGGTTATTACCCTGTTTTCGAGGAAATAACGGATTATTTTGTTGATCATATAGAAAGATATTTATTGTATAATAGTAAACACTTGGAATGCCCAAAAGGATATGGGAATCCCTGACAGAATGTCCCAGAGAATAGGATATTCCCTAATGAAATGCATCAAAAGGGTATACCAATTCCTGTCCCACATTGAAAATCAGAGGGGAATAACTTCTTTTCTTCTCTCCGGAAAGGAAGTAAAGTGAATACTAAATCAAATAAGTACAATGATAAACAAACAGAGGAACTCCCGTTTGCTTGGGTGGAGAATCAAAAGCAATAAAACTCTGGCAGGTATCTTCCACCTCCAACGACAGAAATTCTGCATAGAGCACCGGTAACAGTTCTGTCACCACAGGTACCAGGTTCGTCACCACCACATGGCTCACGTCCTGATCTACCGCCAGCTTGATGTAATGTGCCTCATCCTTACAACAATCCGAAGTCTTCTTCTGTCCACACATGGTGCAAGCAGATACACTCCCCCATTCCACATCTGCCATACGGCCCATGCAGTAATGAACGTTGACTGTAATGCCTGATGACACCACAGCATATAATAACGTAAGGATGATTAATATGAACTTCTTCATGCGCGTTTTTGAGGTTGCGAAAATAAGTATCGGGATCGACACTTCCGAGCCCCGTTACATATAATTAACGTATGAATATCCTTTTTGGTTTAATCCTTTTGGTTATCTTTACCCCACCAACTAATAAAAAACTGTCATGAAACATATATCTATCAACTATATCTTCACTACTGCCCTCGCCTTGGGCGCCGGTATCAGTATTCCTGTCCTCGTGGGGAGCACTTGCCTCAGCGAGCAACATTCTGTACAATCGGAAGTACCATACTGTGTCACTCCGCCTACCGTCCCCGAACAAGCAATCTTCGATGGCGACACCATCGACCTCCGTCGTTACGACCGACGTGAACGTATGGACCGTGAAATGATGTCATTCACTTATATGCACTCCACCACCATGCTGATGTTGAAACGCGCCAACCGCTACTTCCCCATCATCGAACCACTATTGAAAGCCAACGGTATCCCCGACGACTTCAAATATCTGATGGTGATAGAAAGCAGTCTCAACCCTATCGCACGCTCCCCGGCAGGTGCTGCCGGCCTGTGGCAATTTATGCCCGCCACCGCCCGCGAATTCGGTCTCGAAGTCAACGATAACGTAGACGAACGCTACCACATCGAGAAAGCCACTGCAGCCGCCTGTCGCTATTTTAAGCAGGCTTATGCCAAATATGGTGACTGGATGGCCGTTTCCGCTGCCTATAATGCCGGACAGGGACGCATTTCTTCACAACTGGACAAGCAGCTGGCTGATCATGCCATGGACCTCTGGCTGGTAGAAGAGACTTCCCGCTATATGTTCCGCCTGCTGGCCGTGAAAGAGGTATTCGGCAACCCGCAACGCTTCGGCTTCTTGTTGAAACGGGAGCATCTCTATCCCGTCATTCCTTACAAAGAAGTGACGATAAATACCGAAATCAGTGACCTGAGCGACTTTGCACAGCAACAAGGCATCACCTATGCCCAATTACGTGATGCTAATCCCTGGTTACGCGGCTCTTCACTGAAAAACAAAACCGGAAAGAAATACGTTATCCATATACCCACACAAGAAGGTATGAATTATGACCCGAAAAAGACCGTTCCATACGAACGGAAATGGGTAATTGATTAATAATTGACTCTGGCAGTTACATTAACATATTAACACATTGAAAAGTGATTCTTGGCTCTATCGTTTTCTGCACAACCAGGCTCTGAAGCGTAAGTTGTACGTCATTATTTTCGAATCCGACACACCCGCAGGGAAGGCATTCGATGTAGCCCTTATCATATGTATTCTGTTGAGTATTCTGCTCGCCATTATCGAAAGCCTGCAAGGTCTTCCTTCCTGGCTTTCGACCCCGTTCATCGTACTCGAATACCTTTTTACGGCTTTCTTCACTTTTGAATACGTCACCCGTATTTACTGTTCGCCTCAACCACGGAAATACATCTTCAGTTTTTTCGGTATCATCGACCTGCTCGCTACGTTACCGCTCTATCTTGCCTTCTTTCTGCCCAGCGCGCGTTACTTGCTTATCATCCGTGCTTTCCGCATCATACGGGTATTCCGTATCTTCAAGCTCTTTAACTTCTGGCTTGAAGGCGAACGATTGCTCACCTCACTCAAAGAAAGTAGTAAAAAGATAGCCGTTTTTTTTCTCTTTGTCGTCATCCTCGTCGTCGCCATCGGTACGCTGATGTACATGATCGAGGGAACTCAGCCCAATACACAATTCAATAACATCCCGAACAGTATTTACTGGGCCATCGTCACCATGACCACCGTCGGCTATGGAGACATTACCCCCGCTACCGCCCTCGGCAAATTCCTATCCGCCTGCGTTATGCTGATCGGCTACACTATTATTGCCGTACCCACAGGTATCGTCTCTGTATCTATGATGAAGGAGTACAAAAAACTTAAAGATTTGCAATGTCCCAACTGTCACAAAACGGGGCATGAAGAGAATGCAACATATTGTAAATATTGCGGACATAAACTAAAAAACGAAGAAACGCCCCAACAAGAATCCCAGACTAACGGACCGCGCCGGACTACTTCATAAGTATCTTGTCACCTTCAATTTTAGCCTCTTCCCTGTCCAACAACATCTGGACTCCCCTACGCATAGCAGTCTCCACATTCAGTCCGAAACGAGCATAACCTAATAACTGGGCAGTTATTTTCATTAAGTCAGTCAAAGGTAAAGCTATTTGTTGTTCCAATATACTCAGAGCTGCATTGGCCACCTCACGTGGAGGTAAATCTGCCACCTCCCGTTTGGAATCAATACGAAATTTAGTATATGCCTCTGCTTCCTCTTTCGTATTCCAATAAAAAGTCAGTCCGTCAACTTCTTGCTTGTAATAAGGGGTTCTACTCAATATATCATCCATCCAGGCAATCAAACGGGCTGTTTTACGAAGAATTCCATAAGCACTGAAAATTCTGTTACTCAACAATGAACGACTGATAGGCGCTTCTGTACGCATAATTTCATCCAACTGTTTCCTGATACGGGGTTCTCGTCGAGGCATCATAAAGTCCCAGGAAGAAAGATTCACTGAAACCAAAGAAGCTGTTTCATAGATCTCCGATTCCACAGACTTTACTCCCTCCCGAATCACCTGTTCCGGAACGTTTACCAAACAAGGTTGTGCACTACATAGCAATCCGGCTTTCTGCCCTTGACTCAATACAGGAACAGGAAGAGAAACCGATGCCGGAATCTCCGATTTACTGCAACGTGCTTTCTCCAATTCTCCCTCTATACGGTCAATCACTTTTTGAGAATTTTCCCACCAGTCCATTGTCCATACCTTACAGATATTCCATCCCAGCATCTTCAAGACACTGCTTTGCACAATTTCCCGATCCCGGGCAGTTTTCGCAGCCCGATAATTTTCACCGTCACACAAAATTCCGAGCAAATAACGGGAAGAATTATCCGGATCGACAACACCTACATCTACCCGGAATCCGGAACATCCGATTTTAGTTTTTACCTGATACCCTCTCTCACGAAGCTTTGAGGCCACCAGTGTACCGATATCAATACTCTCGGACGCCATTGCATTAGAGTGATTCAAAACACCGGTGCCTTTACCGGCATATTCGAGGAAGTATTTCAAACCTGCCACTCCTACGGAAGATGTTTTTTTCAGGTCAATCTGATCAGCCTTTAATGTAGAAAAGACTTTCATCTCATACCGGGCACGGGACACCGCTACATTCAAACGACGTTCACCACCATCACGGTTCAGCGGGCCAAAATTAAGGCTGACCCGTCCGTTGATATCCGGACCATAACCTACTGAAAACAAAATGACATCCCGTTCATCTCCCTGTACATTCTCCAGATTCTTAATGAAAACAGGTTCTTCACGGTTAAAAGCAAGATTCTCCAAATCGGCATTTTGCATAACAACATCCGACAACATATCTTCAATCAGAGTCTGCTGTACAGAACTGAATGTTACCACTCCAATACTTTGACGACTCAACTCCGGATCGGAAAGCCTACGAACAATCTCGTCGACTACTGCCTGTGCCTCAGCTTGATTCTGGCGGCTTTTTCCTTTATCATAATATCCCTCAACAGATACCAGCGTAACTTTTGCAGCCAGATCGTCAGGAGACGGAAAAGTCAACAATTTATTATCATAATACTGTGAATTACTAAAAGCAATCAGGCTCTCATGTTTGCTGCGATAATGCCATAACAAATATTTGGAAGGCATAGACAAAGCCAGACAATCATCCAGGATACTTTCCAGATCTTCCATCTCGATATGCTCTTCATCTACAGAGTTACTGGTGAAGAAACTGGTTGGCGGCATCTGCTTCGGGTCACCTACAACGACCACATGGTTTCCACGGGCAATGGCACCTACAGCTTCGCATGTAGGCATTTGGGAAGCTTCATCAAATACAACCAAATCGAACTTATCATGGTTCACATCAATATATTGCGCTACAGACATAGGACTCATCAGCATACATGGGCACATGCGTGACAATAAATTAGGGATAGAATCAAACAGTTTACGGATAGGTACCCCACGCCCATTACTACGGATACACTTCTGCAAAATTCCCACTTCCGAACTTTGGGCAGCCGCATACACAAACGATGGAATGTTAGAAGCCAATTTTGCATAAAGTTCTTTCTTTATCAATTCCTGATACTGTTCATTCAGTTCACGAAAACGGAGAATGCTGTCATTGAACAACTCTCCACTAAAGAACTGCAGTACCTGTTCCGTACCAATGGCATATTCCGTAAAACTACGATAAAATCCTTTCAAGTAAATATTCATCATCCGTTCAGTAGGCAGGTTACGCTCCGTATACGCTGTAAATACGGACTCCAAGCCACAAGCTTCGAACCGACGGGACACATTCAGCCAACGATACCAGTCCTTCAATTTATCCGTGTTCTTTGCCCAAATTTCACACTGATGTAACGCTCCCGCCAGCCAATTGTCTTCACTGACATGAAGCACCTCTTTGGAAACACCCAGCAGTTGCAGCATCGATTCCTCCAATTGCTTTTCACGTTCCCAGTCCTGTACCACTCCCTCAAGTTGTTCCTTGTTCATTTGCCGGAATGAAGAATAGCCTTCTGAAAGCTGTTCTGCCAACTTCTCCTTAACCAAGCGTACTGATGACGCATCTTCGGCTAATCCCATCAACAATCTGTTCAACTGAAGCAGTCCCTCACTCATCGCTTCTATATCAGCCCACTGCTCTTCGCCTGAATGGGCCTTAGCACCAAACAAATTCTGCAGCCAACTGCTTTTGCTGTCCACTTCCTGCTTTTCTTGCTGATAAGAAAGCAATTGCTGCAATACCGGAAATACCTGTTCTTTGCCTATACGCCCTTGCAACGAAAATAGAGACATCTCTTTACAGAACTTACGTTGCTTCAGCCAACGGGGAAGGAACCAACTTTGTGTAATCTCTTTCCACTCCGCCAACTTTTGCTGTGCTGGAAAAGTAAAAAAAGCATCTTCAAACGATTGTTTCAGCAAACTGTAGACAGCATCCCTTTTTCGCCCATGTTCAATGATACGGCGTATCTTTTCAACATTCTCATTTGGCTCGGTCATCAATACCAAATTGGCAGTCATACCCGGAAGTTGCATTAAGATACGAATAAACCGAACCAGACTCTCCAACAACTTCTCCGTATATTTATTACCTATTCCATATATTGAAAAGCACTTTTCCACCTTTTTCTCCATCACCTGTAAAAGAGTTATATACTCTTTCAAAAGCTTATCCGTTTCCTCTTTCAGTTGCGAAGAGTACTCCTTTATATTAATTCCGGTGAGGGGATGATGATAAGAATGTCCGCTTACTTTTCCAACTCCCACCAATTCTTCCACAGCATGGTTCCACTCGTTCAACTGTTCTTTGGTCAATGTGGTAAGCAGAAAAGCGGGTATCATTATTTCTTCTTTTTCGTCAATAGAACTGTAACGTGTGACCGCTTCATAAACGGAAATACCGCAAGGATATACCCGGTGCAGCGCCTCTACATATCCATTGATCTGCTGACGCATTTTAAACAGTCTCTCCGACTCTTCCTTAAACTCTTCCGGTTCTTTATACCGGAAAATCTCTGTTGACTCTTTTAACTGTCTGAGCACATCTGTTTTACGTGCTTTATTGGAATGTAATTCCAGACAAAAAGGAGCCAAGCCAATATTTGTAAGCCTTTTTTGTACCACAGAAAGTGCAGCCATCTTTTCGGCCACAAACAACACCCGTTTGCCTTGATACAATGCATTGGCTATAATGTTCGTAATGGTTTGCGACTTACCGGTTCCGGGGGGGCCGTGTAAAATGAAACTCTTTTCACTCACAGCTTCATAAACCGCTTCAAGCTGCGATGAATCCGCACTGACAGGCAGAGCAATATCAGCAGGCGTCAAAGTGTGGTCCAGCTCTATGGCACTGGCATCGACATCTGCAACCTCCCACTCCATTTTACCACTCATCAGGCTCCCGACTATCTTATTTTTACTTAACTCTTCAGCATTTGAATGAATGTCATTCCACATAATGAACTTACTGAACGAAAAAGTACCCAAAATAGCCTGTTCTTCCACATCCCAGCGTTTCTCATTCATCACTGCCTTCCTGAAAATAGAAAAGACACGTTTCACATCGGCACCATTCTCATCTTTCGGCAACGATTCGAGTCCGGAAATAGTAATGCCGAAGTTTTGTCTCAGCATCTCCAACAGAGTGATATTGAGCATACTCTCTTCTTCACGGGCACGGATGATGTACCCTTTGGACACAGACTTGCGAATCATCTCAACAGGAAGCAGCAAGATAGGTGCATAGCGGGGACGCTCACTATGTTCGGTTTCATACCATCTCAACAAGCCCAGAGCAAGATATAAGGTGTTTGCCCCATTCTCCTCCAGAGCTACTCTGGAAGAACGGTATAAATAAGTAAGCGACTTTTTCAGATCCTGTTCGTTCAAATAGGTTCTCAATCTTTTCTGTGTCAATTCCTGCTTAATCAAACCGAGCATCGGATCAGATTCCGTCAAAGCTCCATAAAGTCCGAAATCATACAATGGATTATCCCAGTCAGAGGGTTTGCCCAAGATCTGAAATTCCGTTCCGTCAGAAAAAGCATCCTCCATCTTATCCACATCCGCCGAAATCACCTGAAGAGCATTTCGGGTAATGCGAAGGTTCAGAAAATTATTACGGAGACTCAAGTCCAATAACTTTCTCTCCCATAAAAGTTGTTTGGTGACTTCCACGTAACAGTCCTGATTTCCCCAATCATATTGCTTAATCTCTTCCGGGGCATTGCTGTAACTGACATGCGACTCGTCTTCCGGTGTCTGAATCATCTCCGGATTTACGCTCCATGCTTTCCCATGCATTATCCTCTGAGGCAAAGGCAGGATATGGGCAAAACGGCTACGTGCCACATCAATAAAACAAATAAAATCGTTCACCGCTAACATTTTACCATTAGCCAATCCGACTGCTGCATCGAAAGTCACATTTTTTCCATCGTTCATGCAGGTAGCTTCCAGCAAAATAATTTCGTTGATCCCGTCTGCAGTTCGTTTTGTCAGCAGCGAAGGATCATCATTCACCGCATCAGGAAATGTTCCGTCAATCAGCCAGCATCCCACCAAAGCATGTCCCTGAATAACCACCAGTAATGGATGCAATCCCATAGCTTCGGCACACGAAGCATACAATAAGGACATATCCAGGCAAGTTCCCAATTTGCCGGAAAGCACATTATCCGAAAGTCTGATTCTCTGCCCGGCATCTCCAAAACTGGCAGGAGGTGTACAATAAGCAATGTGCTGCTCCTTAACAGCCTCGTACAAAGCAGCTAATTGTATCTTTACCCTATTAGGATTACAACTCTGATAAGCATCCAACGAGGAGCTACCTGACCACTCTTTCAGAATGGATGCTGTACGAGAAATAATTCCTGTAAGTATGGGATGATTGGGAACCACAAACGCCGACAAAAGTTCGGGCAACACCTGAATACCTCCCCACTGATCGAAGGCCAATATATCAATGGGATATTTACTTTGGAAGACTACTTCTTCATCACAAGAAACAATCAATCCGATAGCACCGGAAAAACGTTCGGTTTGCCGAATGAAAAAAGAAGGATCCAAAAGTAGGTTCAATGTGGTTATTTTGATCATTTCACCTGGAGATAACCTTTCTATCATCACAGGTGAAGCTGCTGCAAACTCAGGCTCAAAAATCAAAGATACCTTTAAATCCGCAAGTGGATGTTCCGTATTATTTTTGATAGAAAACAACCGTACAACAGGTATCCGGTTTTGCTGCATGGAATAATTGACGACAGGCAAATAAATAAACTCCACATCCAATTTGGAAGAAGGATTCTCTTGACTCATGACAAACAAGATTAATTAGTTCACACTCAAACAATAACATGCAGCAAAATTACATAATAATTTATAAACGAAGCCTACTTATTTCAAAGAATTTACAAAACAAGCAGAAAAACTGTTCTTATTTTCCTTTCTTACCCCAAAAACGTTCCACCAACAGAATAAATACATATCCGCCGGCATAACTGACTATATCTTTCAAATCGAAAGTAGACCCAAGTATAATACGGGTCACAGAGTTCGTTATTCCCAACACATCGACTAACTGGAAGTACTGAAGAACCTCAATAAAACAGGCAAAAGCAAATACATAGAAAGGTAATTGAGATAAACCTTTCGGAATAAAAATCCGTATAAAGCAATAAATCAACATAACAACCAATGCATCACCCATATAAGGACGTACAAAACAATCGTGAACATACATACCGATTATGATTTCAACTGCCAATATTATGGCAAAGCCAATCAAATAAAAAAGTCTTTTATTCATTGTGTGTTTTAAGTTTTATGCAGTACTGAATATATAGTCTTTCCGAAAGAAATAATCTTTTAGCTGCGAATATACGTTATTTCTAAAAACAATCGTATCTTTAGGTTACGAATAAATTATTGGAATAAAGACAGAAAGGAGATTTTCGTATAATGTTGAACTTCGATTTTGTATTAAGATTATTGGTTGCCGGCATCTTGGGTGCCGTCATCGGTCTGGATAGAGAATACCGTGCCAAGGAAGCCGGCTATCGCACACACTTCCTGGTTTCACTGGGAAGTGCACTGATAATGATCGTTTCCCAATATGGCTTTCAAGAGATAATAAAAGAGGATAGTGTTACGCTCGACCCAAGTCGTGTAGCGGCGCAGGTAGTAAGTGGCATTGGCTTCATCGGTGCCGGAACAATTATCTTCCAAAAGCAGATAGTGCGGGGACTGACCACAGCGGCCGGTATCTGGGCGACAGCGGGAATCGGTCTGGCAGTAGGTGCGGGCATGTACGTTATAGGCATTGCCGCCATGGTACTGACTCTCGTGGGTCTTGAAGTATTAAGCTACTTGTTCAAAAGTATAGGGATGAAAAGTTCAATGATTACATTCTCCACCGACAATAAACAAGTATTGAAAGGAATAGCGGACCGTTTTAACTCCAAGGATTATCTGATAGTGTCGTATCAGATGGATAAGCAAGAACACGGAGGAATAGAAACTTATCAGGTGACTATGGTCATTAAGTCCAAACGGAACAATGACGAAGGGCATTTATTATCATTGATACAGGAGTTTCCCGAGGTGACAGTAGAACGGATTGAATAAGGTCATTTCTGCTTCTCAGTGATATACTTCCAATAACGTACCGGCATATCTTGCTTGTGTTTCCGGGGATTCAGCCTCTCTCTGATCGTGATAGATTTAAAATAAGTCTTCCAAAGCTGCTGAAACAGTTTTTCGTCTTTATCCATCAGACTTTCGTCGAGCATACCGGTAACCAGGTGGGCGGCTGGGGTATCCTGATCAAACGTCACCTCTTCCACTGTATGCAGGTCATAATAAAACCCATAACGCCGTTTCATATCATAAATCAGCCACCGCTGATCGGCAAACCGATCTTTAAAGTGAGCAACCGTCAATGGTAATGCGTTGTACTGAGGTTCAAAAGCAGCAAAGAAAGTGCCATCCGCTGCTTTCTGAAAGCGAACGAACTGCAACATACGCAGCCGCTCCCAATCCACTCGTTTCCATATCCTGGAAAGGGCAAGTACATCCGGATCACCAAAATTCGTTTCAATGGATACAGGGGAATCAATGGCTTTACGGATGTACCGGAACAGGAGTAAACCCACCTCGGGCAATTCCGACAGCCAACACCAGGTAATGGCCGAAAGTGCAGACGCCGATACTTTTTTTTGCAATCCCCGCCAGACACGTCCTGCCTTTTCGTCATCGGTAATAACCGTAAAAACTTCATCATAAAAAAGTGGCAACGCCTCCCCATCCGTAAGTAAAACATCGGGGAAAGTCTTGCGGTAATAAGCATCAAATACTGCTGTCAACAAGCCATCAAGCGTTTTATCGTAAATAAAAAGAGTCATAACAATCTCAATCGGAAAAAACAAACGACAACTGATTTTCATCCGTCTTTTTCCTAACAGGCTTAGGCAACAACAGGCTGCGTACGGTCTGTGGCGTCATCTCATTCACTGTCCGTACAGGCAATTCACTGCAAGTAATAAAGTATTGTGCTTTTTTCATGACCACACCTATCTTTTTAAGTTGATAATATCCCAACTTTGAGTAGCGGCGAGAAGCAACAATCAATTTAGCTGATTTCACTCCTATTCCCGGAACACGGAGTATCATTTCATAATCCGCTCTATTGATATCGACAGGAAACTGTTCCGGATGACGCAACGCCCAAGACAACTTGGGATCTATCTCCAAATCAAGATCGGGATAAGCGTCATCCACAATTTCATCAACCTTAAACTGATAAAAACGCATCAGCCAATCCGCCTGATAAAGGCGGTTTTCGCGTACCAGAGGAGGTTGCTTAAGTGCCGGCAAACGGGTATCGTATGTATTCACTGATACATAACCGGAGTAATAAACCCGTTTCATCGTAGGGCGTTGGTAAAGAGCCGAAGAGAGAAAAAGGATATCCTTATCAGTTTCGGCTGTGGCACCGACAATCATTTGTGTACTCTGCCCTGCCGGAGCAAAACGAGGAGCATAGCGAAACTTTTTCCGTTCTTCACTACTCTCCAGTACCCCTTGCTGGATATAAAGCATCGGTGCAAACACGCTCTTATGATCTTTTTCCGGAGCCAGCAGTTTCAGATTCTCTTCTTTAGGTATCTCTACATTCACACTCAGGCGGTCGGCATAACGCCCGGCTTCATTCACCAGTTCACGGCTGGCTCCGGGAATGCTTTTCAAGTGGATATATCCATTAAAACGGTGCACTTCACGCAAATCTTTTGCCACACGTACCAGACGCTCCATGGTATAGTCAGGGTTACGCACCACACCAGAGCTTAAAAACAGTCCTTCAATATAATTCCGGCGATAAAACTCAATCGTCAGATCTACCAGTTCGGATACGGAAAGCGTAGCTCTGGGCAAGTCGTTACTTCTCCGATTGATGCAATAAGCACAATCATATATACAATAGTTGGTGAGCATCACCTTTAATAGCGAAATGCAGCGACCATCTTCCGCAAAACTATGGCAGATGCCCCAGCCTCCCACAGTATTGCCCAACATGCCGGGTTTGTTGGAGCGCACCGTACCACTGGAAGCACAAGAAACATCATACTTGGCCGACTCAGCCAGTATCTTCAGTTTTTCAAGTACATTCGCATTCATAAGTGATAAAGGGTTTGCATATTTCTTATCTCATCTTTTATCGTATCCCTTAATGACCGGGGCTCCAACACCTCCAATGCCGCTCCCTTAGACAACAACTCCTGTACAAAATCATACGTATGTGATATATACAACTCAAAATCAACGTAATTCTCGGTAACAGCAATTTCCTTCTGACTGGAGTGTAAAGGAAGGTTTCTCAGATATGGTGCCTGCGAAATTGTGGCCCTAAGTACTGTACGCTGAGGAACCAGACTCTCATCTCGAATGATACCAAAACTATTGCGGAAATGATCTTGGGGAGTGAATTTACGCGGAAAACTGAAAGTATCTTCTGAAAGGCTGATTTCCCTGACCCGGTCGAGAGAATAAGAACGGAAAGCCTTATATTCCCGATTCACTCCTACCAGGTACCAACGGTGCCGAAAAAGTTTCAGGAAATAAGGTTCAAGCAATACACTCTTGGATTGCTCCCAATTATATGCCTGATATTCCATAACAAGCACATTCCCGCTACGCATAGCATTGATAATGGTATCCATAAATTGTATTCCTGAAGGAACTTCTTCAAACACAATCCGGTTCTTCATATCTACATTTTCTTGCAGTACATTGTTTAATGAAAAACTATTCAGTAACCACATCTTCAACTTATCGCCCAACATACCCTCGGCATCTGCTATATAATAGGTATTATCCCGCTTATCGCATTCAATGTTGATGTCGAACATCTCCTCGATAGCTTGTCGATGGTTGTGGAAAGTCCGCAAAGGAATATCCACACGGCTACCGTCTCCCGCCCGCCAGCGACGGTTGATTTCGGCGAATGTCACAGGTCCGTTCCGAAAGATCGTATCCACCAGCCAAATTAGTTTATTGAATTGTTGTTTTGCCATACTGAACTCTTTTTCTGCTGCAAAGCAAGAGAATGTTTATGCCAAAAGTAAGCACAATCCCTTGAAAGAACAAAAGATAATCTCTTTTTAACCACTTTATGGAAGGATACAACAGTTCTTAATAATCAGAAATTGATGTTCATTTGTTATTTATAAAAGAGACCAAGGATTATGAAAAAGAAGTTCACTATATTTGTCGTGCTGTTGGCAGGTATCATTTATACCGGCTATGCACAAGGCGTACAATGGATTTATCAACAAAAACAGGAGAAAAAAAGTATGAAAAATCAGAGTGAGATATATTTTGCGGGCGGCTGCTTTTGGGGAACTGAACATTTCCTGAAACAAATCAGAGGAGTAAAGTCAACCCAGACCGGATATGCCAATGGAAACATTGCCAACCCAACCTACCAACAGGTATGTACAGGGAAAACCAATTTTGCGGAAACCGTTAAAGTGGACTATAACCCACAAGAAGTGTCACTGAAACTTCTGATTGACCTGTTTTTTAAAACGATTGATCCCACAAGCCTGAACCGCCAGGGAAATGACCGTGGAACACAATACCGCACCGGTATCTATTATACGGACGAAGCAGATCTGCCTGCAATCCGGAGCGCCATCGGTGAATTGGCCAAAGAATACTCTAAACCTATTATAGTGGAAGTGAAGCCTTTGTCCAATTTCTATAAAGCAGAGGAATACCATCAGGATTATCTGGATAAGAATCCCGGAGGATACTGCCACATAAATCCGGCACTCTTTGAATTGGCAAAGAAGGCCAATGCACAGGGTGCCGAAACACCACAGGCAAGTTATAAAAAGCCGGATGATGCCACACTTCGCAACAAGCTGACAGCCGAACAATATGCCGTCACACAAAAGAATGCAACCGAACCAGCCTTCCATAACGAATACTGGAATGAAAAACGAGATGGCATCTACGTAGATATCACCACCGGAGAGCCCCTTTTTATTTCAACAGATAAGTTCGATTCCGGATGTGGTTGGCCCAGCTTCACCAAACCGATCGAAAAAGAGTCAGTGAAAGAAAAGGCGGATACATCACACGGAATGGTGCGGACGGAGGTACGGAGTAAAACGGGAGACGCACATCTGGGACATGTTTTCACCGATGGTCCCAAAGACAAAGGAGGATTGCGCTATTGTATCAACAGTGCATCCTTACGCTTCATCCCCAAAGAGAAAATGCAGGAAGAAGGATATGGAGAATACTTGAAACTTTTACCTCAGAAATAAAAGAGGAAACAGTATCTGCAAAAAAAGAGGATACCTGCTAATTTACTATTTCTGCCAATAGATACAAGTTTAGTTTCTGTAAAATAAAAAAGCCGGTCACAAAACTGAGACCGGCTTTTCATTTTCTTCTATTCGTAAGATTACTTCTTTGATTCTTCTAAAGATACTTTACGGAATTCTTTCATTGCTTTTTCGATTTCCAATGAAGCTTTACGGGCACGAGTTCCTGCAGCTTTGTTACCATTTTCGATCTGAGCATTTGCATCTTTGTTGAACTCAGCTACCAAAGTAGCAATCTTTTCTACTAATTCTTTCATAATCCTTATTTATTTCTTCGTTAATAATGATGGGCAAAAATACATCCTTTCCCGAAATAAACGCATAAAAACGATATTTTTTTTGAAATTATCGGCTAAAAATCGGCAAAAAAATGAGGTTTAGTCTTTTTTATCTACTTTTGCAAGCATGAAACCGCTTACAGATACTGATTACATACACGCATTGATAGCCGAAGGGGAGCATCAGCAACAAGACTTTAAATTTGAAATATCCGATGCCCGCAAGATTGCCAAAACGCTGTCGGCCTTTGCCAACACCGATGGAGGACGGTTGTTGATCGGAGTAAAAGACAATGGGAAAATTGCCGGTGTACGTTCGGACGAAGAAAAATACATGATAGAAGCAGCTGCCCAACTTTACTGTCAGCCGAAAGTGCATTATTCCATGCAAACATTTCACGTCGAAGGACGTTCTGTATTAGTCGTACAAATAGAGGAAAGTGAGAACAAGCCTGTTTATGCCAAGGATGAAACCGGTAAACCACTGGCATATATCCGCATTAAAGACGAGAATATCCTGGCTACTCCGGTACATCTGCGCATTTGGCAGCAAAGTGGAAATCCGGCAGGTGAACTGATCCAATATACCGAACGAGAACAGTTATTACTCGACTTACTGGAAAAAAACACCTCACTCTCACTGAATCGCTATTGCCGGCAAGCAGGTATTTCCCGACGGGCCGCAGAGCATTTATTGGCTAAGTTGATCCGGTTCGACATTGTGGAACCAATATTCGAAAACCACAAATTCTACTTCCGACTGAAATAGAAGGGGGGGGGCCGGAGAATACGGTGTTTTGACGCGCACCCTAAGGGAGAGCATCTGCTGCCTTGAATGCCAGTTCCATTTACATGCCGAGGTAAATGCTTTTACATACCGAAGTAAATGGATTTACATGCCGAGGTAAATGCTTTTACACGCCGAAGTAAATGGATTTACATACCGAGGAAAAAGCAGGTAAATATAATCTACTGATTGTCAACATTATTAAAACAATGGTTCAACTACGTATCGGCCGGATGAACCATAGAACAATGCACCGATGGTTTAATTAACAAAGATATGGATCTGATTAACGATATATTATGGACCTACATCCTTATTGCAATGCTGTTGGGGTGCGCCGTTTGGTTCACGCTTAAAACCCGTTTCGTACAATTCCGGATGATTGGCGAAATGGTACGTCTTCTGAAAGATTCCGGCGGAAAAGAGGAGAACGGAGAAAAACATATTTCTTCATTCCAGGCTTTCGCCATATCACTGGCAAGTCGTGTCGGGACAGGAAATCTTGCAGGCGTAGCTACAGCTATTGCCGTAGGCGGACCGGGTGCGATATTCTGGATGTGGGTCATTGCCTTGTTAGGAGCATCAAGTGCTTTTGTCGAATCTACCCTTGCACAGTTATATAAAGAAAAAGGAAAGGAATCATTTATAGGAGGTCCTGCTTATTACATGAAGAAGGGATTGAAGAAGCCATGGATGGGAATTCTTTTTGCCATACTAATTACCATTACTTTCGGTTTCGCTTTCAATTCGGTACAGAGTAATACCATTTGTGCGGCCGTAGAGCATGCATTCGGCATCAACCACATACCGATGGGAATCATCCTGACCGGACTCACTTTATTGATCATCTTCGGAGGCATCCAGCGCATCGCCAAAGTAAGCAGCATCATTGTCCCCATTATGGCACTGGGATATGTAGGACTGGCACTGGCCATTGTACTCCTGAACATCACGCATCTGCCAGGTGTTATCGAAACCATCATCAGTCATGCTTTTGGTTGGCAACAAGCTTTGGGAGGCGGTATGGGAGCTGCTCTGATGCAAGGCATCAAACGGGGCCTGTTCAGCAATGAAGCCGGTATGGGTTCCGCACCCAATGCAGCCGCCACAGCATATGTGTCACATCCCGTCAAGCAGGGCCTGATCCAGACTTTAGGAGTTTTTACAGATACACTTATCATCTGTTCGTGTACGGCATTTATCATTCTTTTCAGTGGTGCTCCGCTCGACGGTTCGACCAATGGAGTGCAACTTACCCAGCATGCACTGAACAATGAAATAGGGAGCCTCGGAGGTATTTTTGTGGCAATCGCTCTCTTCTTTTTTGCGTTCAGCAGTATCATTGGAAATTATTATTACGGTGAAGCAAACATCCGCTATCTTACCCACAGGAGATGGGTGGTATACCTCTACCGGATATTGGTAGGCGCCATGGTATGGGTAGGTGCCATGTCCACACTCGACTTCGTATGGGGACTGGCAGATATTACCATGGGATTAATGGCTGTCTGCAACCTGATAGCAATTTCCTTCCTCGGAAAATATGCTTTCCGCTTATTGCAGGACTATCGTGAACAGAAGAAAGCGGGCATCCAAAGTCCGGTATTCACCAAAAACAAAATGAAAGACATAGAGCAGGACATCGAATGTTGGTAAAGTACCTCAAAAAGAATAGATGTTATCCATATAATCTGTAGCAATTTAACAAGTTATTTAGTAAATTTGCAGCCTCAATCTATAAATTGACCAAATGACTTATGAGCATATTCGCTAACTTATTCAAAAAACAAGCCGACGCTGACGCAAAAGTAGTGGGCAATGTCGAAGACTTCGTATCACTAACACGTGTATATTTTCAATCTGTAATTGCAGTAAATTTGGGTATCACAAATATCCGCTTCCTGCCGGATGTAGCCAACTTCAAACGTTTGTTCAAAGTAGCCACGCAAGGAGGTAAGTTAGGATTAGCCGAGAAATCGGCATCCCGCAAGATGCTGATGCAGGATTACGGCATCAGTGAATCATTCTTTAAAGAGATAGACACATCTATCAAAAAAAACTGCCGTACGCAAAACGATGTACAAGCATACCTTTTCATGTATCAGGGATTCTCAAGCGACCTGATGATGCTGATGGGCAACCTGATGCAATGGAAATTCCGTATGCCGGCCATATTTAAAAAGGCCCTGCGCTCCATGACAGAAAAAACAGTACATGATGTATGTACCAAAACGGTATGGAAAGCAGATGACGTACACAAAACGGCAGCGGCTGTACGTCAATACAAAGAACGTCTCGGATTCTCGGAACAATGGATGTCAGAGTACGTTTATAACATTGTCTTGTTGGCTAAAAAGGAGCCTAAACACAAGGACGAAGAAGCAAAAACAAAATGAAAAGCTGAATGTTATTAAACAAAAAAGAATCGTAAAGAATAGCACGAATAGCAAAGCGGAGGTTTTCTACCTCCGCTTTTTTTATTATATTTATGCAAATATTTCAATTTTAACAACTTAAAAACAATCGCGTATGAAACAAAAGAAAATGCTTTCACTCACACTTTCCCAAATCCATCAACTATACTGTCAGGAGTTACCCGAACTCACAGCAATGGCCCGGCAAAGTCTTGATGACACAGACTTTAAAAGCCACCTGCAAAAGTTCCTTGCTTCTCACATATCCGGAGGGAACAAAGCGGGTGAGCAAATTCGACTCCTTATCAACTACGACGGAAAGACAGTTCATGAATTGTCTAACGAACAGGATATGCAAATACAGACCTTATCCCTTCTCCGACGCTTCTTGACCGGGAATCTGGAAAATGCAGAAATGCCTACTGACTTGTTCCTGGATCTGTATAACCTCTTCAAAAGACTGGAGGACCCGGAAATGCCCCTACCCTCTCCGCAACGAATCAAAAACAGAACCGAACGCTGGGCCACCGGACTGGACGAAGACGTGATAGAACTACGCACCGAAAACAAAGAACGAATGCTGCATCTGCTGATACAGAAAATAGAGAACCGGAAATCAAAGCCATCCTCCCGGTTCCACTTTGAAGAAGGATTGAGTTATGAGGAGAAATACCATCAGGTCTGCCGGTGGTGGGATGATTTCCGCTTCCACCTTTCGATGGCTATCAAAACTCCTGCCGAACTCAACCGCTTCCTCGGAAATTCTCTTTCCAGCGAAACAATGTATTTATTGTCCAGAGCCCGTAAAAAAGGGATGCCTTTCTTCGCCACGCCCTATTATCTTTCTTTGCTCAACACCAACGGCGAAGGATACAATGACGAAACTATCCGAAGCTACATCCTCTATTCACCCCGTTTGGTGGAAACCTACGGCAATATCCGTGCCTGGGAGCGCGAAGATATTGTAGAAGCCGGAAAACCGAACGCTGCGGGATGGCTATTACCGGACGGGCATAACATTCACCGTCGCTATCCGGAAGTAGCTATCCTGATTCCCGATACAATGGGACGTGCCTGCGGAGGACTGTGCGCTTCATGTCAACGTATGTACGACTTCCAAAGCGAACGACTGAATTTTGAATTCGACGCACTCCGCCCTAAAGAAAGTTGGGACAAGAAACTACGCAGGTTGATGACTTATTTTGAAGAAGACACCCAGTTACGAGATATATTGATTACCGGAGGAGATGCTCTGATGAGCCAGAACAAGACTTTGCGAAACATTCTTGAAGCCGTATATCGCATGGCCGCACGAAAACGAAAAGCAAACCAAGAACGTCCGGAAGGAGAAAAATACGCTGAATTACAGCGTGTCCGTTTAGGATCGAGATTACTGGCTTACCTGCCTATGCGCATCAATGATGAACTGATAGAGATTCTGAGAGAATTCAAAGAAAAAGCCTCTGCCATTGGAATGAAACAATTTATAATTCAGACCCACTTCCAGAGCCCGTTGGAGGTGACACCACAAACCCGGGAAGCCATCCGGAAAATCCTTTCCGCCGGATGGCTTATCACTAATCAGCTCGTATATACTGTGGCAGCATCCCGACGAGGACATACCACAAGGCTACGCCAAGTGCTCAACTCGCTGGGAGTGGTCTGTTACTATACCTTCTCTGTCAAAGGATTCAATGAAAATTATGCTGTATTCACACCTAACAGCCGATCGATGCAGGAACAGCATGAGGAAAAAACATTTGGTAAATTAACTCCGGAACAAGCTGACGAACTATATTCTCTTCTCGAAACAGGTGAAGACACAGCCGCCCGTATACGCCGTTTCATGAAGAAACATCATCTACCGTTCATGGCTACAGACCGAAGCGTACTCAATCTGCCTGCTATCGGCAAGAGCATGACATTCAACCTGGTGGGAATCACCGAAGAAGGTAAACGCATCCTTCGCTTTGACCATGACAGTACCCGACGCCACAGTTCTATTATTGACAAGTTGGGGAAAATATATATCGTGGAAAATAAATCGCTCGCAGCTTATTTAAGGCAATTAAGCAAAATGGGGGAAGATCCGGAAGACTATGCCAGCATCTGGAGCTATACGGAAGGAGAAACAGAGCCCCGCTTCAAACTATATGAATATCCGGAATTTGAATTCCACACAACAGACCGGATGAGTAATCTGGAAGTATTATAAACGATAAACGAGGGTGTGTCGAAACTTCTTTCACCACGGAGTAACACAGAGTATCACAGAGTCTTTTTATTGATAATCAACAACCTAAAATCGTCTCTATGTTACTCTGTGTACTCTGTGGTGAGTTTTGACACAGTCCCGTTCATCATTCATCGTTCTTCTTCCTCTTTCACCCGAATTACGATATTCGCTATAATCGCAGTCAAGCCACCGGTAGTGATACCTGACGAAAAGATACTGCGGATAGCTTCGGGAGCCTGACTCAATACATCAGGCATCAATTCCACTCCCAGCCCTAATGAAAGACTGACAGCCAGCACCAATGTCTCCTTACGTCCGATGTTTTGTGACGAAACGATGCGGATTCCGGCTGCTGCCACTGTTCCGAACATCAGCAAAGTAGCTCCGCCCAACACCGGGTCCGGCATCAACGAAAAAACAGCTCCTACAATCGGGAATAATCCTAAAAGAATCAGCATTGCCGCTATATAGTAACCCACATACCGACTGGCTACTCCTGTCAGCTGAATAATTCCATTATTCTGCGCAAAAATAGAGTTCGGGAAAGAGTTGAAAATACCTGCCAGGAAAGAATTAAAACCATCGGCCATCACACCACCCGAAACCCGTTTCAGGTAGTCGTCACCTTCAATCTTCAAACCTGAAATCATTGAATTCGCCGTCACATCTCCGGTCGCCTCAATAGCTGTAATCATATACACCAGCCCGATAGCGATAAAAGAAGACACATTAAAATCAAGTCCGTATTTAAATGGCTGAGGAATATTAAAACTCATCAACATCTCTACATTCAAAGCACTCATATCCACTTTTCCTAAAGCAAAAGCGAGCCCATATCCTAAACAAAGTCCCAGCACAATAGAACTCATACGCAAATATTTATTTTTGCAACGATTGAAAAACAAAACGCTGAGCAAAACCACACCTGCAATCGAAAGGTTCTCCCAAGAAGCAAATGTTCCATTATCCATCGCAGCATAACCACCTCCACAAGAAACAATGCCTACCTTTATCAGACTCAACCCGATAAGCAATACCACAATACCCGAAACCAGCGGAGTGATGATATTGCGCATATACTTGAAGGTACGACTAATAACCATTTCAATGGGAGCTGCCGCCATACAGACACCAAAAATAAGAGGAAGTCCGCCTACAAGCCCCGTAGCAATGATCGGACCAATAAACGAAAAGCTCGTGCCTTGTATACAAAGCAGTCTCGCCCCGATAGGGCCAAAACGTCGGCACTGGATAAAAGTAGACACTCCCGAAGCAAAAAGGGACATCGATACCAAAAATCCGGTTTTCTCTACATCCAGTTTCAGAGCACTGGCAATAATCAACGGAGGAGTAATAATAGCTACAAAAATAGCAAGCAGATGTTGCAATGCCGCAAATAAAGCATCTTTAAACGGCGGACGGTCCTCAATACCGTATATCAAATCAGTTTTCATCAGTTTTTTAGTTTATTGTCCATTTTAGCGCCAGTGTAGGGATGACATAAAAACCATCGCGTCCACCGAAATTATTACTCAGCTCAACTTCTGAACCTACACTCAGATTAAACTTGTCACTGATACCTTTTATACGGTTCAGATTCACCCAAAACTGAGGTTCGGTAAGAAAAATCGTTTTGCCATAAGCCGTCTCTTCGCGCCACCAATCAGCAAATCCGGAGAAAGTAAGCAGGTTCCTGCTGAAATTCATGTACCAGGTCCCGGTCAACTGGAAGTTATGGGGAGAACGATGTTTCTGAATATACTTATACAGGACCGACAATGAAAATCCACGTGAAAAAGAAGCATTATTATAAGTATATGTTGCACCACCCAAATAGGCGTTATTATAAGAAAAACCTTTGGCAAGTCCACCGTTATATTCCACATGTACCGAAAATGGATTCTTCCAGAATTTCAATTCACGTGCTATTTCCCAATAAGCGGCAGCCACTCCGTCCGAGGTATAATCCATATCGACAAAGAAATAAGTGCTTCCCCACTTGTCGGGATGAAACTTCTCCACAGTAGAGGTTAGCACAGGACGCCCTTTTAAATCTTTATCATACAAAGAACGTCCAAAATCATAATGCAACTGGATGTTCTGTGCCTTTAACCCGACGCCGACAGACAAGATAAACAGACAGAAAATAGCAATAGCGGTTCTTCTCATGTTGAATGTTTTTTGAATTAAGGCGCAAAAGTAATTAAAAATCGTGGGAGTACGTTTCTATAAAATAGATATTATCACTATTTTTGTTCCCAATCAAATAGCGAATAATGGACATAGAAATAGAAAACCACCCGTTAGAACCTTTTCTCCCGGCCAATGCCCGATTGCTGATGCTGGGAAGTTTTCCACCCCAGAAAAAGCGATGGTCAATGGATTTTTATTACCCGAACCTGAACAATGATATGTGGAGAATCGTCGGACTTTTATTCTTCAACAACAAGGATTATTTTCTGAACGAAAACAGGAAGGCCTTCTGTCGTGAACGGATAACAGACTTCCTTAACGACAAAGGAATAGCACTGTTCGATACCGCATCATCCATCCGACGATTACAGGACAATGCTTCCGATAAGTTTCTGGAAGTGGTGCAGCCCACTGACATAAGCCGGCTCCTCAGGTTAATTCCGAAATGCAAAGCCATCGTCACAACAGGACAAAAGGCAACAGACACTCTCCGGACACAATTCGAAGTGAGAGAACCCAAAGTGGGAGATTTCTCTGAATTTGTTTTTGAAGGACGTCCGATGCGACTATACCGGATGCCTTCTTCTTCACGGGCATACCCATTGGCACTGGATAAAAAAGCGGCAGCTTACCGTGTCATGTATCAAGATTTACAAATGCTTAATATAGAATAAATATGAAACCTCTTTTTTTGCAATATCCTGCATGCAGTACTTGCCAAAAAGCCAAAAAGTGGCTGACGGAAAACAAAATTGAGTATACCAACCGCCTTATAGTGGAAGATAATCCCACGACAGAGGAGTTGAAAGCCTGGATTCCATTGAGTGGACTACCCGTTAAGAAGTTTTTCAACACCAGCGGAGTAGTATATAAAGAGCTGAAGCTCAGCAGCAAGCTCCCGACAATGACCGAAGAAGAACAGATCGCCCTTTTGGCCACTAACGGCAAACTGGTGAAACGGCCATTAGTAGTAACAGACCATTTCGTATTGGTAGGCTTCAAACCCGAAGAATGGGAAAAATTAAAATAATTAGCAACTTCTTTGCATAAAAGCTTGCCAATTCAGAAGTTTATTCTACCTTTGCAGCCGCAAACACGGGAGTAGCTCAGTTGGTAGAGCACCGGTCTCCAAAACCGGGTGTCGGGAGTTCGAGCCTCTCCTCCCGTGCAAAAAAAATCCCGCTTAAGTCAGGTGACCTAAGCGGGATTTTCGTTTATCAGAAACGGATACTCACCTCTACCGGTTCATCACCAATAGTCCAGTCAGGTCCCTCTTCAATCAGACGAATGGCCTCTTTATCGGCCGAAGCACAAAGTCCCTTTTTAACACTAATGGATTCCGGACGTCCATCCTTATCTACCCGGAAAGTAAGGATCACTTTTCCCTTGGCACGTGCACACTCTTTGTCGGAAGGATGCACCAGATTCTCTTTCAGATACCTCCGAAAAGCTTTTCGCCCTATAGACGGTTGCGGTGTACCTGACATCTTTAAGCTCGTTATAGCACCTGTAACGCTACTCTTCGGCTGCGAACCGTATCCTACCACTACAACCTCGTCAAGTGTAGCATCATCTACGTTCATAGCTATCAATAAATCTTTAGTCGTATCAGCAGGAAGGATAACAGATTCATAACCGATATAATCGACTGAAAGTTCCCGATTCCCATCTGTCTTTAAAGTAAAATCACCATTTTCATCTGAGATAGTCCCCTGATTAGTCCCTTTCACCCTGACTGTGGCGCCAACAAGAGGTTCACCACTGGGATCGGTCACTTTACCACGCACCTTACCAACAACAGCTACTTTAGTGTTAAAACTACTATCATTAGCCACCGAAGCTCTCATAACCATTTTTTTGTCCATAGCCGAAGGTCTGTCGTCAATGGTGGCTTCCAGCGCTTCTTCCATCAACTCCTGAGTCATTACTTGAGGAACTTCAGATGAAGGCGCAAGCATTTTTTTCTTCTTATTCTCTGAAATCAATTTCTTCGACGGGCCTGCCGAATCCTTTATTACCACCTCAGCCAACTCATCTTTCTTCTCTTCCTCATATACCGACAAGGGTTTCGGATGAACCGCTTGTTCCATTGCCATCCGTGCTTCATCCGACAAAGGCTTCTCCTGAAAAAGGAAATAAGAGCCGATACAAACTCCAATCAGCAGGCTGGCGGCGATACTCCAGACCACAGCATGGTTACGCTTTCGCACAGCACGGGCTCTAATCCGACGGCGCAACTCCTCAATCTGTTCATCGGCTCCATTCCCTACACGGCTGTAACCTTCGAGCGCGTCGGCCAGAAAAGGATCACGCATAGCCTCTTTCTCCAGCCGATGCGCCTCTTTTCCTTTGCGGGCTCCCCGTATGTAGTCTAATAGTTTCATTCCTTAAGCTGATTTTTAATACAAATCTTCAAATTACGTTTTCCGTTCTGGATATAGCTCTTTACGTTATTCAGCGTAAAACCGGTTTGCGCAACTATATCGGCATAAGACATTTCTTCTATAAAGAAATGCCGTATGCTGACGCGTTGGGGTTCAGAAAGTTTCTTCAGACAATGATGCAAAGCTTCCAATTGGTCCGCATTACTTTCCTCTTCACATAAAAGATGCAAAAATTCATCGGATTCCACAATATGAACAGTATAATCCAATGAAATCTCTTTAGAATCTTTCCGTAATATTTGCAAGCAATGATTCTTTACTACCCGGTATATCCAGGTCCGGAAAGTTTTTATTTCATAATGGGTGACTTTAGGAAGCAAATCTTCAAAAAGTTCCATCACCGCATCCTGAGCCCGGGCTTCATCTTTGAGATACTTCAGACACACGCCATACAACAACGGAATATAACGGTTATAAAGTTCACCGAAATACTCTGTTTCACCGGACTTCATATAATGCTGCAATAGTTCCTCGTCCGTCTGTTCCGATATGTTTCTTCTGAAAAACAGGATTTTTTTTTGCAAAGTTAAAAAAAAGAGGAATCTATTTATGGAATCTATAAGAGAATTGCATCTATTGAGTAAAACAAGGAATCAAATTTATCCACTTAAAACAATAAAAGTATGAAGACGAATCAATTCAGAGCTTTGATGCTTATACTGCTAATGACAGTAATTTCATGGGGAGCAGTCAGTGCACAGCCTTTCATAGTAAAAGGTATAGTTACAGACGCTGAAAGCGGAGAAGCGGTGGCCGGTTGCTCCGTTGTAATAAACGATACACAGAACGGAACCATTACCGGCACAGACGGTACCTATTCCATTCGTGCAAACAAAGGAGCAACCTTAGTATTCTCTTTCATAGGATATCGCACTCAAAAAATAAAAGTGACTTCTGCCCGTTTAGATGTCGCCTTGGAAACGGATACACAACAGTTGGAAGAATGCGTAGTGATAGGTTATGGAGTAGAAACACAAAAAATGATTTGCGGTGCTACCCCCATCGCAATGAACCACAGCCTGTTATACAACGTAGGGATGTCTGCCGAAGAATATAAAGCAATACAGGAAAATGGATTTAAGAAAGTGTGGGATAATCCGCTATCTACTTTCTCGATCGATGTGGATGTAGCTTCATATAGCAATATGCGCCGATTCCTTAATAAAGGAGAGCTACCTCCGGCTGATGCCATCCGTACAGAAGAATTAATAAATTACTTCTCTTACAATTATGCACAACCAACAGGGAACAATCCGGTAAGAATCACATCAGAAATAGGTACTTGCCCTTGGAATGAACAGCATCGGTTAGTCCGCATCGGATTGAAAGCAAAAGAAATTCCTACCGAAAACTTACCTGCTTCGAACCTAATCTTCCTGATCGACGTATCCGGTTCGATGTATGGTCCCGAACGTCTGGATCTGGTAAAATCATCATTAAAGTTATTAGTTAACAATCTGAGAGATAAAGATAAAGTAGCAATCGTGGTGTATTCGGGCGCTGCCGGAGAGAAACTGACATCCACACCGGGAAGCGATAAACAAAAAATACGCGAAGCCATTGACGAACTGGAGGCAGGAGGCTCTACAGCGGGAGGAGAAGGAATTAAACTGGCTTATAAAATTGCCCAGAAAAATTTTATAACCGGTGGCAATAACCGCATCATCCTCTGTACCGATGGTGATTTCAATGTGGGCGTATCATCGGATCAGGAACTGGAGAAACTGATTGAGCAAAAACGTAAGAGCGGTGTATTCCTCACCGTATTAGGATATGGGATGGGAAACTATAAAGACAGCAAGATGCAGACTCTTGCCGAAAAGGGAAACGGCAATCATGCCTATATCGACAATCTGCAAGAAGCCAACCGGGTATTGGTGAACGAGTTTGGAGCAACTTTACATACGGTCGCCAAAGACGTAAAACTACAAGTGGAGTTTAACCCGACACAGGTACAAGCCTATCGGTTGATTGGCTATGAAAGTCGTTTGCTGGCAGATGAAGACTTCAACAACGACACAAAAGATGCAGGAGAAATGGGAGCCGGACATACAGTCACAGCTTTCTATGAAGTGATTCCTGTAGGGGTAAAAAGTGATTTTACCGGAAAAGTGGACGATTTGAAATATCAGAAGAAACAAAAGACTGCCACCTCTGTCAACGACTCTAATGAATTACTAACCGTTAAACTACGCTACAAAACACCGGACGGCAATGCCAGCAAAAAGATAGAACAGGCGTTGACTGACTCTAAAAACAACCGGGTTTCCGCCGATTTTCGTTTCGCAGCCGCAGTAGCCATGTTCGGACAACTGCTGAGAGATTCTGAATTCAAGGGAAATGCCAATTATGACAAAGTGATTTCTTTGGCAAAGACCGGCTTGGAAAACGACGAAAAGGGATATAAAAGAGAATTTATACGGCTCGCAGAAACTGCCAAAGGTATCTGATACTGTGGAAGTTTTCCACGTTATCCACACCCCAAAACCCCAATTTCCACAGATTGAGGTTTAGGTCTTTGAATATAACAAACTAATAATCAACAGAATAACACATATGTATTTATTCTGGCACACCGCTTGCACTATTATTATCGTAAGCAAACGGCTTACAGAAAAACAAACCCCATTTATTAACTCAAAACTTACAATTATGAAAAAGGTATTAGTAGCAATAGCATTGGTTATGGGATTAGGTAGCTCAGTAGCATTCGCACAGAACGTAGAAAACGCTAACGCAGTAGTAGCGACTGCACAGGCTCCACAAGACGAGTATACAAAGATTGAAGTAAAAGATCTCCCTGCAGCAGTAACCGAAGCCCTCGGAAAAGCTTATCCTGAATCGACTATCAAAGAAGCATCAGTAACAGCTAAAGAAGACGGCAAACTCTACAAAGTAGTCGTTACACAGAAAGACGGTACAGAGACAACTGTAGTAATGAACGAAAAAGGTGAAGAAGTAAAATAAAGATGCATCTTTAAAGGGCAAAAAGCACTGTTTCATTTTTGGAGCAGTGCTTTTTTATGAATAGATGTACTCCGGAAACATTTAAATCAGCTCGTAACTGCTACTCTGAATTGGCATATCAAGATTATGGAGTACCTTTTCTAACAGAATACCTTCACGGTTATCATACTCATAACCGAAAGTGGCACGAATTCCCTGCAGGATAAACTGGGTAGCACGATCCAAAGCAATGGGAAGGCTGTCTCCCTGCAGCAAAGCTCCGGTAATGACACTCGTAAATGTATCTCCCGTACCCGGATAATGGGCAGGCAGATAAGGGCAAGTGATTTTCCAATAGCGATTTCCTGTCCGGTTATAAGCATAAACCGAAGTTTTGTGAGGTTCATCCAACACAGGCACACTGGTTATGATCACCACCTCAGGCCCTTTTTCCGACAGGCTATGCAGATAATCCTTTAATTCCTGATCGGTATTGGTCTCTTTATACGGACGGCCGAGCAGATAGAAAAGTTCCGTCAGATTGGGGGTTATCACATCAGCATGTGTGATTAACTGCTGCATCTCTGCCACCATCGCTTCATCAAAATTTGAATAGAGTTTACCATTGTCTCCCAAGACAGGATCTATCACCGTCAAGCTATCTTTCCGGCGAAAATCACGGATAAAGTCAGATACAATCTGAATCTGCCTGGGTGATCCTAAATAACCGGTATAGATAGCATCGAACTCCACCTCCAAACGTTTCCACTCGGCAATAATACGAGGCATTTCATCCGTCAGATCAAGAAAAGTGAAATGCGGATATTGCGTGTGATTAGAAAGGATGGCCGTAGGCAACGGACATACCTGAAACCCCATAGACGACAGAATAGGAATTACGACTGTCAGAGAAACCCTTCCCATACCGGAAAGGTCGTGAATGGCAGCCACTTTCTTTACTTTATTTGCAAACATATATTTGTATAAGAGGATATTGCAGAAATCTGTTTCACCACAGATAAACATTCCCTCATCACTTCAATATTACCAATACATCTCTCGCACCGTGCGCTCCCATCACCAACGCTTGCTCTATATCAGCAGTTTTTGAAGGGCCGGAGATAAATGTACCAAATTTATATTTTTCATCTTTTATCAGCTCGTAAGCCTGATGCATATTGCTCACAATACGGTTCTTGTCCAAAACAATCACCAGTTTTTCGGCTATAAAATAGAGCGCTTTGTACTTCACCGTTTGGGGAATCCAGACAGCTGCATTCTCGGCCACCCCAATTTCGCCTTTAACAACAGCTATATCGGTTCCATCCAGATCTTGTGCGCGAGTCAGCAAATCAGGATTGAATGTAGCGCAGGTGATTTCCTCCAGATCGGAAGCAATACTGGCAGCATCAGGGTAAGTACGACGGATGACAGCATTGATATCTTCTCCCTCCCCCAATACAATAGCTTCACCTCCGACAGCAAAACTCATCTCGCAGAATTTGGCAACCACATCCGGATAAGTAGTGGTTTTGATTTGCCAATCAGGGTATTCATAACGGTTCTTCGTATTTTTACGGATACTCGCCAATATCTCTTCTTTACTACTCATTTGTTTTCCTCCTTTCCTTGCACTTTATTTTTCTTCCACATCTCGTTGAACGATTCGCTGGCAAACTCAGGCAGTTCGCGACCCTTACCCCAGGCATCCAAATCATTGTATTTGATAAAACGCGGCAAATGGTTAACTGCCGGAGCAGCCCAAAGAGCCGCATTGAATAGAGCCGGATGGTCCATCAATACTTTCATGCCACCGGACATTATTTTTTTACCCGTATTAGCTTTTCCAATCTTATCCAGATCCTGCCGCCATTTATAAATCTGTTCAGCCAGGTCTACCTTTGCCGGACAAACATCCGAACAAGACATACACAGCGAACAGGCTGACAGGTTATCATAATACTTTTCCGGATCATGTGCCATACCCAGATTGATACCGATAGGACCGGGAATAAAGTAGGTGTAGGAATATCCCCCGCTCCGGCGATACACCGGACAAGTATTCATACAAGCACCGCATCGGATGCAATTCAAAGTCTTGATATGATCGGGATGGGCAAGCAAAGCGCTTCGTCCGTTATCTACAATGATAATATGATATTCGCCTCCTTCACGGGGATTGCGATATTGAGAGGTATAGGTAGTGATAGGTTGCCCTGTTGCCGAACGCGCCAACAAACGGGTAAACACTCCCAAAGCTTCCATATCCGGCACGATCTTCTCCATACCGAAAGCAGCAATATTCAGTGTCGGGCACGATGTCCCCATATCAGCATTTCCTTCGTTCGTGCAAACCACTATATCTCCAGTGGATGCTACAGCAAAGTTGGCTCCCGTCATGGCAGCTTCCGCATTCAGGAAGATGTTCCGCAAGCTTTTTCGGGCGGCATGGGTCAGATAAGTAGGATCAAAATTACCTTTCTCCGTTCCCATTTCCTTTTCAAACAGCTCTCCCACCTGTTCACGCTTGATGTGAATAGCCGGAAGCACAATATGACTTGGCGCCAGATTCATCAACTGAAGAATGCGCTCTCCGAGATCAGACTCCACAACGTCTATTCCTTTCTCTATCAGGAACGGGTTTAGTTCACACTCTTCCGCCAACATCGATTTGCTTTTCACAAAATGTTTCACTCCATGACTGCTCAATATTTCATAAACAATGGCACGATACTCTTCCGCATCCTTTGCCCAATGAACGATGGCTCCGTTGGCTGTGGCGTTTTTCTCAAATTCCAGCAAGAGTTCCTCAAGGTGGCTGTTGGAATAAAGTTTCAACGCACATGCCTTGTCACGCAATTCTTCCCACTCGGGTACTTCCTTGCTCATCTTATCTCTTTTGGCACGGACCATCCAAAGGGTCTCATTGTGCCATGCTGCCATCACCGGATTTTCCAGAAACCTCTCGGCAGCTTTTGCATGCTTGGTACTCATAATTGTGATGCTAATATTTCTACAACATGAATAATTCGGATAGGCAGGTGTTCACGCTCAATGATACCCTGCATATGCATCAGACAGGAGCTATCGGCTCCGGTTATGTATTCGGCCCCAGTCTCCATGTGGTGCCGTATCTTATCACGTCCCATGCAGACGGATACAGCCTGCTCTTCGACTGCAAACATACCGCCGAAACCACAACATTCGTCCACGTGGCTGGGTTCAAACACTTCAATCCCCTCGACCATCTGGAGCAAATCGCGCAATTTATTGAAATAAGGTATGTTCAATTCACTCGGAGCAGATAGAAAAAGTTCACGTACACCGTGACAGCTGTTATGAATACTGACTTTATGGGGAAAACGAGCAGGGATTTTCGTAGGTTTTATCACATCGTGAATAAAGGCACAGAGGTCGTAAATCTTATCTGCACTCTGGCATTGATGACCCTCTTTAGCCAAAATACCGGGATGGTTTTCTTTCACAAAAGCCACGCAACTGGCAGACGGGCCTACAATGTAATCATACTTCTGAAATAAATCATTGAAACGGATAGCCATCTTTAAAGATTCATCTTGAAAACCGGCGTTTGCCATGGGCTGTCCGCAACAAGTCTGATCAAGAGGATAATCGACATCCACCCCTAAGCTCTTCAGTAATTTATATGATGCCACCCCTACCTGCGGATAGATGGCATTGATATAACAGGGGATAAACAAACCTACTTTCATAATATATCATTAATTAGTTACAAGTCACGAGTCATAAGCCACGAGTTATCAACAATGAAATACGTACGGGGACAGCAAAGCCACTCATAATGCACAGCTTATGACATGCAGCCCTCGTATCAGCTTCCGTAGCTCACAAAATATTTATCAGTTTGTGCGTTTGCAGGCTAAGTCTCCATCTGGGATGTCGCATCACGCAATCCACCGTTTCTGCGGTGTTATTACAAGAACAAGGCTGAAGGAAGAAATGTTCGGCAGGAAGCTGTTCATAAACGTCAATATTTTGTCCTTCGTAAACAACTTTAACTTCATCCATCCGGTTTAAAGCTAATTTGACACCCTGCTTAGGCGAACAAGTTACCCAGTCGATAGCAGCAGGCAAAGGTTTCGTTCCATTGGTTTCGATACACACATACTTGCCCGCCCCGTGCAACAAATCGATAAAGGCATCGTCAATCCAAAGTGAAGGCTCCCCCCCGGTAAGAATCACCATGACAGCCGGATACTTCTTTACTTCATTTACAATTTCTTCGTCTGTCATCATTTCACCGGTTTCATGCCGGGTATCACAAAAGTCACACTTCAGATTACACCCTGAGAAACGTATGAAAACAGCAGGGGTACCTGTATGATACCCCTCTCCCTGTAAACTATAAAAAATCTCGTTAATCTTTCTCATAAATCACCGTATTTGCTTCCGACTCCTGTACCTCTACCTTATAACACTGTGGAATCTGCTTGCATACCCAACGGGCAATATTTTCCGCCGTGGGATTAAAAGGAAGTACTTCATTCAGATTCTGGTGATCCAGTTTTTCCTTGACGGTCTGTTTTATCTGGGTAAAATCCACTACCATTCCATCCGAGTTGAGCCGTTCTGAACGGCAATAGACAGTGATAATCCAGTTGTGACCGTGAAGAGTGGCGCATTTACTCCGGTACGGAAGAATCAGCTTATGTGCAGCCGATATTTCCATTCGTTTAATTACTGTAAACATCGTTATATGTATTATTAATGGTTACTGCACCTAATGTCACCTCGGTGCGGCTACAAAGATAATACAAAAGATAGTTTTCATTCAGCGAGAAAAGTTATTTTTCCTATTTTTGCGGAATGAAAACTATCTGTATTATATTAGGTACTCTTTCGCTGGGACTTGGCATTCTCGGTATTTTCCTGCCATTGTTACCCACTACTCCTTTCTTGCTGCTCACTGCCGCCCTCTACTTCAAAGGATCTCCGCGCCTATACCAATGGCTGCTGAATCACAAATATTTCGGTACCTATATACGTAACTTCCGTGAAAATAAGGCAATCCCTTTACGCGCTAAAATCATCTCACTCCTGCTAATGTGGGGCACGATGCTTTATTGCATTTTTTTCCTGATTCCGTTGGTTTGGGTCAAAGTACTCCTCTTCCTGATAGCCGTAGGAGTGACTTATCATATACTTTCTTTCAAAACATTGAAGAAGTGAGACAATCCCGCACGAGCATCTTCCAGCCGGTCTTGCCAATGCTTCACAGAATTCCGCCCGATCACATCCGAAACATATTTCACCGAAATAAAAGGAATCTCCTTAGCCCTGCACACAAAGGCCTGTGCATAGGCTTCCATATCTACCACATCCCCTTCAATATCCGTCAGTTCGGTCAGGAAGCTATCACCGGTATTGCAAGTTGCCGATTCGGTCCAGTGCCGGCAAAAGCCTCTGGCAGCAAGCAACTCTGACGAATCAATGTGGCACTCCATTCCTAATCCGGACATTTTATGCATATCCCGGTCGACAAAATGACGGCAGACAAAGACATCCCCAACCTGATGGTTAATCGTTCCGGCTGTTCCCTGATTGATCACAATATCCGGCTTCACCTGCTGAATGGCTTCCGCCAAATGAAAAGCCGCTTTCACTTTTCCAATGCCTGTCCGTACATAATATACCTCCACATCGGGCCACTTGATTTCTGTAAATTCGCCTTGTACGGCATAAGTCACTAATATCTTCAACATAAATACTATCTTTAATTTTATACATTCTATATCGAATGCAAAAGTAGTCAATTAAAGACAATTTGACCAGATATTATCTTTAAATGGTCAGATTCTGCACATATCCGCCCTGTTTTCTTCCTATCTTTGCCTGAAACTTAAAACACAAAATATCATGATTCAAAACTCTATCTCCGACAATCGTATTGTCTGGCTCGACGTCATCCGTTGCGTTGCAATGATAATGGTCATAGGCGTTCATTGCATCGATCCTTTTTACATTTCACCCACGATGCGGGCAATCCCCGAATACACGCACTGGGCAGCAATTTACGGTTCACTCCTCCGCCCGTCGGTTCCCTTGTTTGTTATGATGACCGGGCTACTTCTGCTCCCTGTGAAAAAACAGCCATTAGGTCAGTTCTACAAAAAACGCATATATCGTGTTTTGTTTCCCTTCCTCATCTGGTCGGTGTTATATAGTCTGTTTCCCTGGTTTACGGGAGTACTCGGATTGCCGAAAGAAATTATCGGGGACTTCTTCTGTTATACGCAAGGACAAGAATCACAAAGCCTGATAGATTCTCTGAAGGATGTAGCCATGATTCCGTTCAATTTCAGCCATAAAGAGAACCACATGTGGTACATCTACCTGCTCATCGGCCTGTATCTCTATATGCCATTCTTCTCGGCATGGATAGACAACGCTGATCAAAAGACCAAACGAACATTTCTCCTGATATGGATTATTTCACTCTTCATTCCTTATCTAAAGGAGTATGTTGCCAATTGTTTGTTCGACAGAAGCGGTTATGTATTCGGTACTGATACATGGAATGAATTCGGACTCTTCTACTATTTTGCCGGATTCAATGGATATTTATTACTGGGACATTACGTCAAGAAGGGTAACAACTGGAGTCTGATGAAAACATTCACTCTTTGCATACTCATGTTTGCCGTCGGATATTATGTCACTTATACAGGTTTCAGCACCACAGCAGCCAATCCTGACGCAACAGAAACAGAAATGGAACTCTTCTTTACCTTCTGTAGCCCCAACGTATTATTAATGACCTTAGCCACCTTCTTACTACTACAAAAAGTAGTCATCACCAACCAGACTGTCATAAAAGCACTGGCCAACATGACCAAATGCGGTTTCGGCATCTATATGGTTCACTACTTCGTCGTAGGTCCTTTTTTCCTTCTAATAGGACCCTCGTCGTTACCTATCCCTCTACAGGTTCCACTGATGGCTATCTGTATATTCCTCTGCAGCTGGGCATTCACTGCGTTCATTTATAAACTTATGCCCCAAAAAGCTGTCTGGCTTATGGGATAAGACCAACAATTGACGTGTAAGGTGGAAAGAACTTAAGAACTCTTCTCACCTTACACGTAAGTCATTGATAGGAGACTACAGTTACAAGAATGTACCCGGTCCCAATATATCATCCATATAACTCACATTACGGGTACGCAGCAATGCCCCGTTCGGACTATAAAACAGCTGATATTGAATGTCTACATTTTGTTGCCCTACCTTGATGACAATAATCGGTTGCCATTTGGGAAACTCGACATAAGTAACATCTTCCACCTGCCAGCTGGAATAAGGACCGGAAGCAAACGCATTATATACCGTAGCAGAAAGTTCATCGGTATCTCCCCACTCCGTCTGGGTCATCTGCCATTGTCCCTGCGCATTGAACCAGACATTCTTTTCATAACCATTCATCATGAAATCGGCACAATAGTAACCGCTGTCCTGTGACCAGGCGATACCATCAGCTTTGGGATACATTTTTTTCAAAGCCGCCTGCGCCTTGGCAGGAGCATTATCTGCCCAAACAGACATGACAACCATCAACAGAGTCATTAACAAGCTGAATTTCAATTTTATCATAGCTAAAGCATTTTAATCGGATGAATACTTTTCGCTAACTAACAACTTACAAGGTTGCTTTGTTTCAGGCTGCCACCACTACACTGTCAGAGGACAGAAGTGAGGTTTCCAATCGTATCCTTCACACGCTTCACAGTTGTCACATTCCGCTCATACTCGCTGATATGAACAGTTCCTCCCATAGATACAGCCTCGTTCTTGTATGCCATTCCGCTTTTGATACTCTCCCGTGCGGAGAAATGGAATTCCTGAATACCGGTCTCTTTTGCAATCCGGCAGATATTCTTTTCGTTCACCCCACAACCTGCAAGGAGAGTGATTCTGCCCTTCGCCCTTTCACGGAGTTCCTTCAACAAAGGTATGCCAAGTTCAGCCGTTGCCTGTTGCCCCGAAGTCAGAATACGGTCACATCCCAGGTTAATTATCTGCTCCAAAGCCTTAGATGCATCACGGCACACATCGAATGCCCGGTGGAAAGTGACGGACAAACCTTCAGAAGCTTCCATCAACTGTTCCATCACCGGCACATCTATCTCTCCGTTTGCTGTCAGGCATCCAAACACCACCCCATCAGCTCCAAGTCGACGAGCCATTTCAATATCCTTCAACATAGTCTTTATTTCGATGGGAGAATAAAGAAAATCTCCTCCACGCGGACGGATAATGACATGCAACCGTGTAGTTGTCAGCACCTCACGTGCCATCGCGATTTCGCCATACGAGGGAGTCGTTCCGCCCTCCGGGATGCCTGCACAAAGTTCCACGCGGTTTGCTCCACCTTCCTGTGCAGCAATGCAACTCTCTACGGAGTTGGTACAAACTTCAAATAGGTAGTTCTTCATATTTCATGAATATTAAAATAACTGTTTAACGAGGAATTAAAAAAGGGCGAATTGCTTCGCCCTTATCATAAACATTTTCTTTTTCAGTCTTTATTTTGCAAAGCTCACCGCACGTGTTTCGCGGATAACGGTTATCTTCACCTGTCCCGGGTAAGTCATCTCGTCCTGAATCTTCTTCGCAATTTCACCCGACAGATTTTCCGTCTGCTTGTCGTCTATTTTGTCTGCCCCGACAATAACACGAAGCTCGCGTCCTGCCTGGATAGCATAAGTCTTGGTTACACCCGGATAAGACATAGCCAACTGTTCCAGATCGTTCAGACGCTTGATGTAAGCCTCAACAATTTCGCGGCGTGCACCCGGACGCGCTCCGGAGATGGCATCACACACCTGTACGATAGGCGCAAGCAGGCTGGTCATCTCCACCTCATCGTGGTGGGCACCGATAGCGTTACAAATATCCGGTTTTTCCTTGAATTTCTCAGCAAGTTTCATACCCAGCAAAGCGTGTGGCAATTCCGGTTCTTCATCGGGCACCTTACCAATATCATGCAACAATCCGGCACGTTTTGCTTTCTTCGGATTCAAGCCCAGTTCAGAGGCCATCACAGCACAAAGGTTGGCAGTCTCACGTGCATGCTGCAACAGGTTCTGTCCATAAGATGAACGATATTTCATCTTACCGATGATTCGAATCAGTTCCGGATGCAATCCGTGGATACCTAAGTCGATGGTAGTACGTTTACCTGTTTCAATAATTTCTTCTTCCACTTGTTTACGCACTTTGGCAACCACCTCTTCGATGCGTGCCGGGTGAATACGTCCGTCAGTAACCAACTGATGCAATGCCAGACGGGCTATTTCACGACGAACGGGGTCGAATGCGGAAAGAACAATTGCTTCAGGAGTATCGTCTACTACGATTTCAACTCCGGTAGCAGCTTCAAGAGCACGGATATTACGGCCTTCACGTCCGATGATACGTCCCTTGATTTCATCCGACTCAATATGGAATACAGTTACAGAATTCTCGATGGCAGTTTCCGTAGCCACACGTTGTATCGACTGTATCACGATGCGTTTAGCCTCTTTACTTGCAGTCAGTTTGGCATCGTCCATGATATCATTGATATAAGACTGCGCTTGAGTCTTTGCCTCTTCTTTCAACGACTCTACCAAGCGTTCTTTTGCCTCTTCGGCCGACAAACCGGAAAGTGCTTCCAGTTTTTCAATTTCCTGATGCTGGAGTTTGTCCAGTTCCTCTTTCTTTTTATCCACGATTCCCAACTGTGCTTCCAGATTCTCTCTGACAGCATCGGCTTCGGCTCTTTTACGCTGAATCTCTTCCTGACGCTGGCTCAGCACCATTTCACGTTGTTTCAGCTTATTTTCGGCCTGTTGGATCTTTTGGTTACGCAGAGCTACCTCCTTCTCCAAATCTGCTTTCTTATTGAGAAACTTCTCTTTTACTTCCAGCAGTTTGTTCTTCTTAATCACTTCTGCTTCTGTCTCTGCTTCTTTCAGGACATTATCATATTTGGCCTTCAGTCCGTATTTAAACAATACGTACGATAAGATTCCTCCTACGATGAAGCATGCAATGGATGCTACTATTGTTACTAACATTGTAATTTAATTTAAATATAAATAAAAACGCACTGCCAAATACTCGAAAGCTTCTTCTTCCGGGCATCTTTAGCAGTGCGTGGATTTTCTTTTATAAAAATGGAAACAGTTATTCCTCGTTCCTGAAATACTCTTCCAGCATTTCTGTAAGTTCTTCTATCTTGGCCGTATACGGTTGGGTATCATTACGTTGCAGCAGATGCAGCTTTTCCAGTGAAAACTGATATGCCACCATAGCTATAATCTTTTCCGGAGCTATGTTCCTGTAGTGCTCCCGATACGCATTGAGCCTGATATTTACCTGCTTTGCCGCTTCTCTTACGGTCTCTTCCTCGTCACGATTGATGGTGAGGGGATAATAAGAATCTGCTATTTGCAGGTTTATTTTTATTTTATCGTTCATACATCCTTTTTTATGTTATTCATTCAACAAAGCGATGCATTTATCGACTTCACGCACTAATTTAGACAATCGCAGCTTCGTCTCTTTTACGTCGCTGCCGTTAAGGCTGATTGCCGTAGCTGTTTTTAGGTCTGTGTAGTTTGATTCTAACGCTTTGTATTCAGCTTTCACCTTTTCGAGTTCGGCCTTCTCATCTTCGAGAAGTTGCTTTAACTCAGCATTTTCGCGCTTTAATTCATCATGCAGATAGATTAAATGCCGCAGCCTTGCTTCAAAGGTACTTAATAGCTTCTTTTCTTCTTCTGTCATCACTACACCAAAATTGTACACAAAAATACGATTAACTCTGATATTACAAAAACTTTTCGGCGGAAAATAGTCATTTATAGTGAAAATAGTTGTCCGGGGCAACTTTTATTTATTTTTTTTAGCTATATGTCTTCTATTACAAGGATATTTATTTTCTACACACAAACGTTCATTTATAGAAAAGAATATGGGTATAAGTACAATTATTCAGAATCATCATCTCGTTTGTAATAAATATGCAGAAAGAAGAGAAAAAGCTGGATACATTTTCATCTTTTTGTGCCTTTTTGTTATTAATTTAATAGAATTTATATCAAATAGACTACGATTCCGAAGTTTTATTCCTACATTTGCGGGCAAATGATAACCTTTATAAAAACGCATAATCATGGCTAAAATAACCAAAGAAGCCGCTTTGCTCTATCACTCACAGGGCAAACCCGGTAAAATTGAGGTAGTACCTACCAAACCCTACAGTACACAAACCGACTTATCTCTCGCTTACTCTCCCGGTGTGGCAGAACCATGCCTCGAAATAGAAAAGAACCCACAGGATGCTTATAAATATACAGCCAAAGGTAATCTGGTAGCCGTAATCTCAAACGGTACAGCAGTTTTGGGATTGGGCGACATCGGCGCCTTAAGCGGTAAACCGGTAATGGAAGGTAAAGGTTTACTTTTCAAAATCTATGCAGGTATCGATGTGTTCGACATCGAAGTCAACGAAAAAGATCCTGATAAATTTATCGAAGCCGTAAAAGCCATCGCTCCTACTTTCGGAGGTATCAACCTGGAAGATATCAAAGCACCCGAATGTTTTGAGATAGAACGCCGCCTGAAAGAAGAGCTTGACATCCCTGTGATGCATGACGACCAACACGGGACGGCCATCATCTCGAGTGCCGGACTGGTAAACGCCTTGCAAGTGGCCGGTAAGAAGATAGAAGATGTGAAAATCGTTGTCAATGGTGCAGGTGCTTCCGCCGTATCGTGCACGAAGCTCTACGTATCATTGGGCGCCCGCCTCGAAAATATCGTCATGCTCGACAGCAAAGGCGTTATCAGCAAGGCACGCACCGACTTGAACGAACAGAAACGTTATTTCGCAACCGACCGTACCGACATTCATACACTGGCCGAAGCAATCAAGGGAGCAGACGTATTCCTCGGCCTGTCAAAAGGAAATGTATTATCCCAAGATATGGTGCGCAGCATGGCCTCCTCGCCCATCGTGTTCGCTTTGGCAAACCCCACACCCGAGATTTCATATGAAGACGCCATGGCTGCCCGTCCCGACGTGTTGATGGCAACCGGACGTTCGGACTATCCGAACCAGATTAATAATGTAATCGGTTTCCCGTATATCTTCCGCGGAGCGCTCGACACTCAGGCAAAAGCAATCAACGAAGAGATGAAGATTGCCGCCGTACACGCCATTGCCAATCTGGCCAAACAACCCGTGCCCGATGTGGTGAACGAAGCTTACCATGTGAACAACTTCACTTTCGGTCCGGAATACTTTATCCCGAAACCGGTAGATCCGCGTCTGATTACGGAAGTATCTATCGCCGTGGCCCGTGCCGCTATGGAGAGTGGTGTGGCCCGCAAGAATATCGAGAACTGGGATGAATATAAAACGCATCTCCGCGAATTGATGGGACAGGAATCCCAGTTGACCCGCCAGCTCTACGATACCGCCCGCCGCAACCCGCAACGTGTGGTATTTGCCGAAGGCGGACACCCCAACATGCTGAAAGCCGCTGTCGAAGCTAAATCGGAAGGAATCTGCCACCCTATTATATTAGGTAACGAAGAACGCATCGAGAAACTGGCCAAGGAACTCGACCTGAGCCTGGACGGAATCGAAATCATCAACCTTCGCCACGACCGTGAGGCAGAACGACGCGAACGTTATGCCCACATCCTCTCTCAGAAACGTGCCCGCGAAGGTGCTACATACGAAGAAGCCAACGACAAGATGTTCGAGCGCAACTACTTCGGTATGATGATGGTTGAAACCGGAGACGCGGATGCTTTCATCACCGGATTATACACCAAATACAGCAATACCATCAAAGTAGCGAAAGAAGTTATCGGCATCCGTCCGGAATACAAGCATTTCGGAACCATGCACATCCTGAATTCCAAAAAGGGAACTTACTTCCTGGCTGACACTTTGATCAACCGCCATCCGGATACTTCCACTCTGATAGATATAGCCAAGCTGGCCGACCAAACTGTCAGATTCTTCAATCATACCCCGGTGATCTCCATGCTGAGCTATTCTAACTTCGGTTCCGACCAGGCAGGAAGCCCGCTGAAGGTACACGAAGCAGTAGCTTATATGCAGAAAGAATATCCCGAACTGGCTATTGACGGTGAAATGCAGGTGAATTTTGCCATGAACCGCGAACTCCGTGACTCCAAGTACCCCTTCACCCGCCTCAACGGAAAGGATGTGAATACATTGGTATTCCCCAACCTAAGCTCTGCCAATGCAGGATATCAGTTGTTGCAAGCCATGGACCCGGATACCGAATTTATCGGCCCGATCCAAATGGGGCTGAACAAACCGATCCATTTTACAGATATCGAAAGCTCGGTACGCGACATCGTGAACATCACCGCCGTGGCTGTGATCGACGCTATTGTAGAAAAGAAAAAAGCTAATAAATGAAACGTCCTTTATCCAAATCACAAATAGTTTGTATCATTCTGCTTTGGGTGGCGCTTTGTTACATAGTATTGGTATACGCCGAACGTATTGACGGTCCTACCATACTTATGCTTATCATTTCGGCAGCATTAGTCTTTATTCCCGTCTACAAATCACTTAAAAAGAATAAATAATATCTTTTTATTCCTTTTTTGCGGCATAAAATATCAATTTTGATGTTTTATGCCGTTTTTCTTTATAAAATGCTTGTTAGTTCGATTTTTATGTTTACTTTTGCAACGTCATCAACAGAGAGACGATAGAATTTAAAAACAATCATATTAAAAGAAAAAAGAATTATGAATGCAGCTAAGGTATTAGAAGATTTGAAGAGACGGTTCCCCAACGAACCGGAGTATCATCAGGCAGTAGAAGAAGTT